>Ga0307990_1000141_pt1 | contig 67893 bp, 51 predicted proteins | sample EllFjometagen129_FD_203168 | JGI IMG/M metagenome (GOLD analysis project Ga0307990, IMG submission 203168) | Marine microbial communities from Ellis Fjord, Antarctic Ocean - #129 | ecosystem: Environmental > Aquatic > Marine > Unclassified | place: Southern Ocean | collected 2014-10-08
ACTGTGATCTTTGATAATACAACCAAGATCGTAACAAGGTAACATCAGGGTTATCCGGTTGTAATTCAGCCGCCAATTGCAAAAAATAGTCTATCAAAAAAAAATCCGACAGTCCAACCTTTTCCAGACCATACGCCACTGCCATATAGAAATTAAATTTGCCGGTAAAAGGGTGATGAAAATAGTTTGTTTTTATCGTTCCCCTCAGCTTCTGCGCAGAATTCAGAGAATATCTCTCTTCTAGTATCTTACTGACATCAACGCAGCCCGGCGGCATCTCTCCTTCTTTAACTACGCTGCGCTTACAATATAGTTCCGCCAATTCGGGAACACCCATCTCAAGACTAAACTTTGCCATTTTTTCATAAACCGACAGATTCGGACCATCAGCTATCAACCCCTCCGTATCCAGATGTATATTCCTTTCGGAGCAACTATTCAAAAGGCTGAAAAGATCGCCGGCAAAAAGATTCATATCAGTCTTCCATCTCGGGTCGGCATATCTATTTTTCGATGCCAACTTAAATCCCCGCAGAAAGATATCATAAGCCTTCTGGTACATCGACTCATCAATGTAGGTCTTTCCCAGATTGTGCAAAAATGATGTATGAGCGTTAATTTTAGTATTTTCAGGAGAATTTTCCAGAAGGTTTTCCGCCCTTTCGATGGCGCGCCGATCATCCCCCGTCTTCGATATGGCCACAATAAGATTGGCCGCGGTAACCCAATAACACTCATACCCTTCCACTCCCAGAACCAAAGCTTTTTCACACTCGACAATAACCTCTTTATACGCTTTTTGTTCAATCAAGGCACGCGCAAGATTGGAATGGGATCTAGCCTTGTTCGGAGACTTGAGCGCACAATCTCTGTATAGAGTAACCGCGTCCCGCCAGACCAGATTGCGGTTGAAGGTTAAAAGGGACAATCCCGACAAAACGACTACGATGGAGGCAACAACTATTATTCCAAAATTGCGCCTATCCTCAGCCCTTACCGAAAAAAACCAGATAATCAACCCGGTGACAAGTAATGATACAACAAGATAGAAGCCTGCCGACGGCAGATAGAGACGATGTTCGAACTTCAGTTCCAGGGGAATGAAACTGGATTCGATCAGAATATTGATAAAGAACCAGAAAACGGCAAAAGTTACCAGCGGATAACGTTTTCTCACACGCCACGCACAAATTATGACAATCGATAGAAATACCAGAGAGACAAAAGTCGAAATCGGCGCAAAAAGAGAGGTTGATAATACTGGATCATGTTCCAGATTGAGAAAACGCGACAGGGGTAACAGAAGGACAAATATGTATGATGAGACCACCCTTAATTCCGTAAGCAGTCGTTCGGAAAGTGTAAAATGACGTCTGCCATACCCCTCCAGAAACCCCGGCAACTTGAAGTAAATAATCGGCAGCAATACCAATATTGCCGGGATCAACACCACTCTGTACTTCTTGAAGAATCTTGATACGGAACCATCACAGACAAAAAGAAATTCAACCAGAACTATCACCACCGGCAGGGTTACGGTATTCTCCTTACACATGAAACCGCAGATTGAGAACAGTACAGTCAAAAAGTACCATAGCAAAAATTTTCTCTTGTCTACCTTTTGCAGATGGGCGGACCGCCCGCGCAGATAACATCCCAGAGCAAGAAAATAGAAGAGCGCAGCCATAGATGTCATGCGCTGCACCAGGTAGGTTACGGCATTGGTCTGTATCGGGTTCAAGGCCCAAAGCCCGACCGTAGACAAGATTACAATCGAAGTTGTAAACCGCCCCTCTCCTGAAAAAGAGCGATAATCGCCATAAATGAAATCAAATAATGATTTAAGCAGGAAAAAGAGGGCTAAAGTCGCAAGGATATGGATAATGATATTCGTTATATGAAACGCGATAAGTGTGCCGGAACCCCATTGCAGATCAAGGGCAAAGGTCAATACCGGCAGGAAACGCTTCCAGCCAAAAGGTGTCTCGGCCAGGTTGAAAAAGCTCTTCCAGGTAAAATCAAAGTTGAGTACCAGAGGCTGCTCAACAAAACTGTGCATATCATCAAGAACAAACGGAGCGTAAAGAGTATTCGCATAGGACGATAAAATCAGTATCAGGATTACCGACAACAACAGGTATTCTATCCTTCTCTCGAAAAACATCTTCACCTAAAGACTCCCCGACTAACGTACATACTTCCCACCCAAAGAAGGGGCGCCAGTTGACACCAGCACCCCTTCTTTTTCAATTCAGGACTTATGACCAGCTACGTGCTCAATCCATACCAAGACCTTCAGCGAGATCGCCGGAATTACTCCACCCGATAATCTTCCCTGCGTCTGTTTCCGCAGAACACTCTATGGTCGCACCATAAGCGGTAATCAGATCTGCGATGGTATCGTTAGCAGCGACCAACTCAAACGTATACACACCCGCGCTGGTAGCAGTAACAAGATCGATAGCTGAGGTTGAAGCCTCAGCGGTAAGTATGTCTATATTATCTGGAAATTCATTTTTCAGCGAGTAGTGAGCGGCGGCATTGGTCTGCACCGCATGAATCGTCGGTGTACAGGCACTGGCAAAACGCGCTTTCTGGATATAAATTTTGTACATGGGAATCGCCACTGCGGCCAGAATACCGATGATTGCCACAACAATCATCAATTCAATCAGAGTAAAACCTTTTTTGCTCTTTCTGAGTTTCATCATAGTCTTGTTCCTCCTTCTTTTACATTAATAAAATTGTTAAAACCTTACTACTGATACGAACAAATAGCTGCTCTTTCACCACCTTTCGTCACACTCACCCACAAACTTTATCACTTTTTTGATAGCTTCATAAAAGCTCCATCTTCTTCGTTGCGTTGCAACCTTCGTTATTGCAGCGTACTATTCGTACGCCTCATGCCTCAGGTTTTACGCGCCTCGAATATGAATCTTTTACTGTGCCATCGATTTTACAACTTTCATATACTTGTAGACAGCAACATCCGTTCCAACACTGGAAAAAATAAGGGTAAACTTGTATTATCTTTTGTTTTCAAGTACTTACATGGATACTGACAGAGGTGTCATGATTGGAAAATGCTTGAGTGGAGATTCTCGGCTGGTGATAGTGACAAATCAGGGCAGTAGAAGTGACAATTTTTGTCAGCTTAATTCGTCCTGGGGGCGACCTTACCTGCGGGGAAATCCTGAAAAAGGTTTTCTTCCAGTTGATGGGGAGAAATGGAACGAGTGAATTCCTTCGGTTCGCTGCCTTCCTTGAAGCATTCAAAAATAACCTGCTCGGTCTGCGGGGTGGCCAACAGGCCGGTTTTTTCATCAATCTTGGCAAAAACGATTCCCGCAGGCACCGGAAAGGTTGATTTGGGAAAACCTTTAAGCGCCTGGCACATAAATCCTATCCAGATAGGACAAGCCGCCCGGGAGCCGGTTTCATGCTTGCCCAAAGGCTTCAGGTCATCAAACCCCACCCAGACCCCGGCCACCAGCTGCGGCGAATAGCCGAGAAACCAGGCATCATAATAATCATTGGTGGTCCCGGTTTTTCCGGCCAGGGGCCGCTTTAAGACCCTTGCCCTCCTGCCGGTACCCTGTTGGACCACGCTTTCCATCATGCTGGTCATCAGGTAGGCGGTCTGGGGGGATATTACCTGTTTTCCAAAGGCTGATCCCTGTTCCCCGGCAACCGAATCAGGTTCACCCACAGCCCCGGTAACCGACAGCCCCCAGAGTGGTTCATTATTTTCAAGAATTTCGCCATCACGGTTTTCTATCCGTTTAACATAGATGGGACCCACCAGCCGACCGCCATTGTCAAATACGGCATAAGCGCGGGTCAACTCCATCAATGAAACTCCTGAAGACCCCAAAGCCAAAGTTAGATCGGCATTCAGCGGCGAAGTAATGCCCAGTTTTTTGGCATAGTTTATGACATAGGAAATCCCGATTTTCCGCAAGACTTTAATGGTTACCAGGTTACGAGAATGGACCAGCGCTTGGCGCAGGCTGGTGGGGCCGTAAAATTTCTGCTCATAATTTCGAGGTTTCCACACTTGGTCCCAATCATCGTTGTTCTGGTAGATGATCGGATTGTCGAGAAAGATGCTTGCCGGGGTCAAGCCATGATCCAGACCTGCCGCGTAGATAATCGGCTTAAATGCCGAGCCGGGGGAACGGCGTGATTGAATGGCCCGGTTGAATTCGCTTTCTTCGTAAGATTTCCCACCCACCAGGGCGCGAACCATCCCGCTTTGGGGGTCGAGAGCAACCAGGGCACCCTGCACCAGCGGTTCCTGATCCAATTGAAGGCGAATCCCGGCAGCAGGGCCGGATTGCGTCATTGAGCTGATCCTGGCCCACACCACATCGCCAGGCTGAAAGGTTTCAGAAGGTTTTTTGTTCTTTACTTTTGCCCGCGGGAAAATTGTTCCATCGGCAGCCGGCCTTTTGGCCCACTTGTAATCACCCGGCAGCATGATCGCCGATACCTGGCCCAAAGACACCGTAACCTGTAAATGCTCGTCATCCACTCGTTTTACCAGGGCTTTTACCCGCTGATCAATTGTTAGAGTGGAACCATGACCATTTTCTTCCTCTAACTGTTTTTCAAAATCAGCAAACTTGTCAGGGGTCAGGGTTTCCAATGGCCCACGATATCCCTGCCGCTTGTCAAGTTCCCGGAGTCCCGCGTCTATCGCCTCCCGGGCCGCCTGCTGATCCGAAACATCCACCGTAGTATAGACCTGCAGGCCTTCGCGATAAAGCTTATCGTAGCCATATTTCTTTTCAAGGTAGCGACGAACATGCTCGGTAAAATAAGGAGTCAAACTAAACGGGTCCAGTGGTGTATCAATATGGATCGGCGTTGCGACTGCAGCCTCCGCCTCTGCATCAGAGATGTATCCTTCGGCAGCCATCCGGCCGAGAACATAGCGCTGGCGCCGGGCTGCCCGCTCAGGGTGACTTACAGGAGAATAGCGGTTGGGAGCCTTGGGCAATCCTGCCAACAAGGTCATTTCAGCCAGGTTGAGTTCCCGGGTTTTCTTGCCAAAATAGGTCCTGGAAGCAATTTCAACCCCATAAGCTCCATGCCCAAGATATATCTGGTTCAGATAAAGGAAAAGAATTTCATCTTTACTGAGATATTTTTCTATCCGGTAAGCCAGTATCGCTTCTTTAATTTTACGTCTGAGTTTCCGCTCCGGCGACAAAAGCAGGGACTTGGTGACCTGCTGGGTAATGGTGCTGCCGCCCTGAACAACTCTGCGGGCAGCAATATTTTTGATTAACGCCCGCATAATTCCCGGGAAATCCAACCCCTGGTGTTCATAAAAACGGGAATCCTCACTGGCAATAAAGGCTTTTTTCAGCAAATCCGGAATCTCTTCAACCGAAATTATCTTACGCTTCTCCAGGTAATACTGACCAATCAGTTCACCACCATCCGCATAAATCTCGGTAATGGTAGCCGGGCGATAGTCCCTCAGGGAAGTAATTCTGGGCAAATCACTGGCAAAATAAAAATAGACCCCGATTGCGGTCGCCGCCGTCACAATAACTCCGGCCAGCAAGAAGACAAAGAAAAATATAGTGATTTTTTTTAACATGCAATTACAAACTTAAGCCGCTGAATTAAAGGGACACGATACTTAATTATTGAAAAACCATCAATAATTAAGGTCATGTCCCCACAATTAACCAGTATCTTTTTTTGGTTCCAGCTATGCCGACTTATGAAAATATCTTTCAGGAATGGGCCTCAAATCTCAGGGGAAACCGCGGAAACGGAATTATCGAGAGTTTCTGACGACCAGGATATAGGCAACTGGACAATAAAGGATGCATTCCCCTCACGCCCCCATTCTATCTTCACCTGGCTACCATGGGAATTGATGATAGAACGAGCCAGGTAGACCCCGGAATCATTAAGGTGATCGGAAAACCGGGTAATCTTCTCAGGCTGTTTCAGGGTTGAGCGCAAAGCTGTCCGCTTGGAATCATCACTCACCGTGCCATGCTCTGCAATACATAATTCAAAAAACCGCTTTTGACCAGTCTGCGACTGAGATTCGCCTGGAACCGTAACCACATCACTACTAAGGGATATTTCACCACCCTCCCCCGCAAGCATCATCGCCAATTCCAGCAGGCTGATAAAGGCATGTCCAAGTTTATATTCATCAAAAGGGAATGATGGCATCGATAAATGAAAATCATGGGCAATTTTGATGCTCTTCTTTTGCACCCGCTCAGCCACCATTTCAAGAAATTCTGTCAACATCAGCCCCATATCTCCCCGGATCGGGCTAACCTGTAAATCCGTCTCTTCCATCTCCATCAGTTTTGTCCACTCATTAATCATGGACAGGGATTTCTTACCACTGTTATATATTTCCTGCAGCTGAGGAAGAAGTTCACTACGTTTAGCCGGGAGATCATCTAACAGATGAGAAGAATAGCCGATAATGGCGGAGAGAGAAGACTTCACATCCGCGGAAACCATTGCCAGCAGTTCTTCCCTGACCTTCTTCATCCGCTCATGTTCCATGAGTAAACGGGTAAGTTTAAGATTATTTTCCCCCAGTTTTTTATTGGAATCCTGGAGGATTTTGAAATAGGATTTTTTATTCAAAGGACCCAGATCAGCATCCACCAGCAGGGATTCCAACTGCCGGCTGGACCGCAGCAGCAGGGCATCAATGACCTTTTCCTGAAGGCTGAAAAGGGACAAGGCAACGGACTTTAGATACCCGGTCTTAAACCCATCCTCCCCTAAAATAAAGATACTCGCAACCACAGAACCAAGATGCACAAACTCACCAAGCGTCTTGATCGTCTCGTCTTCCAGATCGGCCAGAATATCAAGATTATGATGCAGGGAAATCACCCCAACATACTCTTCCGGCAGATTCCAGACTTGGGCCAGGGCCATCCCGGCTTCCGTGTGATCAAGACCATAAAAGGCTTTTTCAACCGCGCTGCGGTCACCCCGACCACCATCATCTTTTCGCAGAACTTTTTTATAAAGTATGGGGTCAATTCCCCAGAGAATCAACGAACCCAGATCAGCAAGCAGCCCGGCAATAAAAGCTTTTTCCGGCGCCGGATAGCCGATCTGCTGGGCAAACAGACGGGCAGCAATGGCGGTATAGAGTGAATGTTCCCAATAATTACGCAAAGCCGGATTATTGGCTGCCTTATTTTTCATAATATCAAGAACCGCCAGGCTCAAAACCACATTTTTCACCACGTCAACACCCAAAAGTGCAATCCCGTGTGAAACGGTGCTAATTTTTTCCCGCAAACCATAGAAGGGTGAATTAATTAACTTCAGCAGATAAGCAGTAATTGTGGGATCTTCCATCACAATATCAGCAATATCCTTAGCTGACGTCTGGTCATCCATACTGATTTCCATCAGTTTAATGGCGACCTGTGGTAATCTGGGCAGATTATCCATTTTGGAAACCAGATCCAGAATCTCCTCTCTGGTCATCAGCATTCTCCCTTATATTCGTGTCACGTCAACTCAATGGAAATTATTTTGCGGCTCAAAGCCAGCTAAAACAAGGTTTTTACCAAAAGAGTATATAGCACCCAACCCATAAAATGTAAAGACAGACAAATAGAATAATTACTGATTTGTATAAGATATCAGCAAGTCCGCCAGGCGGCAGAGCTCACTTACCGTCATGGTTTCGACCCGGCAATCGGGTGAAAACCCGTTCTGTAGTAAGAATTCCGCCAGTTGAGAACGTTCCAAAGTTAATTTCCAGTTGGAGAGCGGATTAATGATCTTTTTGCGCCGCTGACTGAACAACCGTTTAACCAAATCTCCCAGCCATGCCACATTACTGATCTGACAGAATGGCTGAGACAAAAAATTGAGTGAAACAACCCTCGACCAGACCCGGGGCTGAGGATAAAAACAGCTGGGTGATACCGTAAATCCGGACATTGTCTGACAAAATAATGAAGTCATAATAGACAGACGACCATATGACTTGCTGCCTGGAACCGCCAGAATCCTGGCAGCAACTTCTTCCTGCATCATTAAGACGGCCCGGGAAAAAAGATGACGATAGCGAATCAGTAAAAAAATAATCGGGGTGGTTATCTGATAGGGAATGTTGGCAACCACACAGATTTTTCCATGCTGCTGATAAATATCACCAAGTTCATCCTCCAGGTTACATTTGAGCACATCCCCATGGACCAGATTAAATTCATTTGTCTGGCAAGTAGAAAACCGCTGCCGAAGATCAGGCAGCAGATCCGCATCGGTTTCAATCGCCGTTACCATCCTTTCCGTCTGCAGGAGAAAAGCGGTTAAAAAACCATTGCCAGGACCAATTTCAAAAACCGGCTCACCTGCTTCCAACGCTGCCAAATCAATAATCTTTCGGGCAATATTGGTGTCATGGAGAAAATTTTGGCCCAGTTTTTTTTTAAACCGGTACATTATTAATAATCCTCGGAAACTATCAACATTGTTTCACCGATCAATCTCCTTTCGGTCTAGTCTCTTTCTGATCCCGCCGCAGGTAAGCAACCAGATAGTCAACAATAGGGAAGCTGGCAAGACCCAGCACCAGACCAATCAAATGGCCACCGACCAACAACGGCCAGGCAACCTGGCTGCCGGCATAAATAATATCCTTTAGTGTATGAATATCATTAGGAAAAGGAATAGTAGAAGACAAAAGTATTTCTCCAACCTTGAAGTCAAAGTAAAGAATGGGAATCATGGTCAGTGGGTTACATATCCAGCTGGCCAGCAAGGAAGCCAGGCGATTTCCACGCACCAGGAAAGCCAGGGAGATAGCCAGAACAGTATGCAGACCCAGGAAAGGGGAGAAAGCAACAAAGATACCCACAGAAAAGCCGCGGGCTATGGTCGCCGAATTATCACTGTTCCCCAGCAACATTCTGATCATTGAGCGGATGTCAGGCTTTTTTTTCTTTTTCATAATCGCAGGCGGGAAGAAGCATTGAGACGCAAGTCATTCCTTTGACCTTGTTGAAACAGACGGAAACCCACCTGCCCAATCATCACCGCATTATCAGTACAAAGAACCGGAGGAACTGCATATAATTCAATGCCCCGGTTACCCGCTGCCTGCATCAAATTATCGCGGATGGCAAAGTTACACGAAACACCGCCGGCCATAGCAATGGACGAAACTCCAAACATTTCAGTGGCTTTCAGTGCTTTACGGGTTAAAACATCGGCAACCGCAGCCTGAAAGGAGGCCGCAACGTCAGGAATAATCTCTGGAAGCACGGATTCATTCTTTTCCAAAAATGTACGAACTGATGTTTTCAGGCCGCTAAAACTAAAATCCAGCGAATCAACCCCCATATAAGCACGGGGAAACTTTATGGCCCGGGGATCACCCTGCTTCGCCAACCGCTCAATCACCGGCCCTCCCGGATAACCCAGATTCATCATTTTGGCTACTTTATCGAACGCTTCGCCGGCGGCATCATCAATGGTTCGCCCCAACAGCTGATAATCGTGCCATTCGCGCACCAGATAAAGACTGGTGTGCCCACCCGAAACCACCAGACCAACAAAAGGAAAACCCAGCCGGTCGTTAACCAACAGCGGTGACATGAGATGGCCTTCCACGTGATTGACCCCGACCAGCGGCAGTTGTCGGGCAAAAGCCAGCGATTTTGCGTAGGAAATGCCAACCAGCAAAGAACCCACCAAGCCAGGACCACAAGTAACACAGATACGACCTATTTCAGCCAGAGTGGCATCTGCCTCTTTCAGTGCCTGCCTTACCACCCAGTCAATATTTTCCAGGTGCTGACGCGACGCAAGTTCGGGAACCACACCACCATAACGCCGATGGACATCAATCTGGCTTGAAATAATATTGGAACGGATTTCGCTGCCTTGCTCCAGGACCGCGGCACAGGTATCATCGCAGGAAGTTTCTATTGCCAAGGTCAACATATTTTCATTTTAGCCGATTTACAACCACCAAACAAGCTATTTTTCGGCTTGGCCTAAAACCATAAGAGCCGGTCTTACTGACCGGCTCTTATCTCCTCATTCATTTTTGCGTGAACTCTTAACTCAACATTTTCAGCGATATCTTCAAGCCGCCAGCGATAAATCATCCAATTCAACTTTCAGATATTTTTTTAATTTCTTTTTTGCATTATTTTCCAGCTGTCTGACCCGTTCACGGGAAATCCCCAAACTATCTCCGACTTTCTGCAATGTTTTTGCTGAACCAGAAAAAAACCGCCCTTCAACAACCTGCCGTTCACGACTGGTAAGCACAGACAACGACTCTCTGACCTTCTCCTGCAACATCTGCTGTTCATCCAGATCAATTAAGGCTTTCTCCTGATTATCATCGGAAACCAGCATATCCATATAGGTTGTATCTCCATCGTTAATGGTTCGAAAAAGCGAAAGATCCCGCTGGCTGAGCCGCTCGCAGAGGGCCCGGACTTTTTCATCGTCTTCCTGGCCATCCATGAGTGCATGCATGGCTTCACGGTCAACCTCATCCCCATTCAGCAGCCCTTTGATCTTGGAAAGTTTGTAAAACAAACGTTTTTGCAGTTGAGTTGTCCCAATTTTCACCAGGCTCCATGACCGCATAATGTAATCCTGGATATAAGCCCGTATCCACCAAACGGCGTAAGAAATCAGCCGGTAACCCCGCTCAGGATTAAATTTTTTTACGGCGGTCATCAAACCCAGGTTGCCTTCCTGGATCAAGTCCATTTTCTTCATCCGATAGCCACTATATTCAGAAACTATTTTAACCACGAAACGTAAATTACTGACAACCAGCTTATGTGCAGCTTCAAGGTCTCCATGATCATGATATTGGGAGGCAAGCGTTCGCTCCTCCTCAGGCTTAAGCAGCGGAAAGCGTTTTATTTCCGTCATGTAGCGAGAGAACGAGTTGGTTACAGGAATCAACTGAGTATTGTTAGTCATTTTATCACCTCATCCTCATAAAGATTGTTAGCACTCGTATTGCATGAGTGCCAATATAACATATTCCCTCAAGATAGCAAACATCATTTATAATGAAATAATCAAGAAATGTGCATACCAGAGATAAAAATTCATTTATTTTTTCAATATTTGTTTAAAATACTTGTTTTTCCTCCCCATTACTCTCATTTAATCAGGAAGCTATACTATTGACAAAAATGATCCATTTGCACTATAGATAAAAGGACTTTTGTTTTTCGAAGATTATTCAAATTACTTTAAGGAGAGAGGCTTGCACATGGCCTATGAATTGAAAATTGAAACTTTCTTTGCTGCCGCTCACAACCTGCTGAACTATTGCGGCCAGTGCGAAAAGCTCCATGGTCATAACTGGAAAATTGAAGTTATAGTCCGCGGTGACGGGCTGGATAAAAGTGGCATGCTGCTTGATTTCAAAATCCTCAAGAATCATACCGGAGCAATCATACAATCCCTGGATCACTGCTATCTTAATGAACACCCTGCATTTGCCGGGCAGAGCCCTTCTTCGGAACTCATTGCCCGGCATATATTTACTGAGCTCGAAAAAAGATTGGCAGATCAGCATGTTTCTGTTTACAAAATCACTGCCTGGGAATCTGAACGGGCAGCAGCAAGCTATATGAGAGATTAAATGATCGAAGACGTTCAACGGCAATCAGACCATCGACAGATTGATATCAACAAGGTAGGGGTTAAAGGCATTCAGTACCCTATTCAGGTTCTTGATAAAACCTTTGGCGTTCAGCATACCATCGGTGACTTCAACATGTATGTCAGCCTGCCCCAGCATTTCAAAGGGACGCACATGAGCCGGTTTGTTGAAGTTCTCAATCAATACCATAATAAAATCGACATCAATATGTTTCCTACCATTCTGGAAGAAATCAGGAATCACCTTGAGGCCGAATCAGCCCACCTTGAAATTTCATTCCCTTATTTCATTGATAAAAAGGCCCCCATCAGCCGGGCTAAAAGCAAAATGATTTATCATTGCAAGTTTTCCGGCAGCCTCACCTCAGATAAGTTGGAGTTCAGGGTTCAGGTTAAAGTTCCGGTTACCAGCCTCTGCCCCTGCTCCAAAGCCATCAGTGACGCAGGAGCCCATAATCAGCGCAGCACGGTAACGGTAAACTTCAGCTTTAAAGAATTTGTCTGGATTGAAGACATGATTAAGCTCATCGAAAATACAGCCAGTTGTGACATTTTCCCTCTACTCAAAAGGCCCGATGAAAAATATGTGACCGAAAGGGCCTATGCACACCCCATGTTCGTGGAAGATATGGTGCGGGATATTGCCAGCCTGCTGTTGCAGGATCAGAATATAATCTGGTTCACCGTTGAAGCTGAGAATATGGAAAGCATCCATAATCACAACGCCTATGCTTTTGTTGAGAAATATCTGTGATCAACTTTTTGCTGCTCATAGCAGCCTACCTGGCAGGATCAATCCCCTGTGGCATCCTGGTCAGCAAATTCATGGGAACCCCTGACCCCAGGCTACAGGGAAGCGGTAATATAGGCGCCACCAACATCAGTCGTGTAAGCGGTAAAAAAGCTGGTTTAATCACCCTGATCGGCGATGCTCTAAAAGGGGCTGTGCCTGCTCTGGCAGGGCTATGGCTGGCTCCTGACGCACCATATATTGCCGGACTAGCCGGCCTGACAGCTTTCCTTGGCCATCTCTATCCGGTTTTCCTAGGATTTAAAGGAGGGAAAGGGATTGCTACCGCCCTGGGCATCTTCCTGGTCCTGACGCCATGGGCGATTGCCATTGAAATCCTTTTATTCGCGACGATAATGCTGGCTGTACGCATCGTTTCAGTTGGCTCCCTGATAGCCGCCCTGACCCTTCCTGTCTGCATTTGCCTGTTGAACTACCCTAAAGCATATGTCCTTATTGCTCTTGTTATTGCCATCCTGACAATATATAAACACTGGGAGAACCTGAAGCGACTACTTGAGGAACAGGAACCGAAATTCTTCTGACTTGAAGCTACTATAATGATTTAATCCGCTTGGCTTTCTGCCTCTCTTTGCGGGATAAACGCCTGGGATTACCTTTCTTTTTCGTGCTCTTGGTCTGTCGACGATCATCCATATCATCATCTTCACCGGTAAGCCCTTTTTCCTTAGCCATAACCGCGACCATCATCTGATCATAAAATTCCAAAGATCCTATGGTCACGGCATGATGCCGCTGAACTTTATGACACAGCTCACCATCATCGGTCACTACCGTCAGCCCGGAGCCATATTTTTCAGCCAAGCGCAGCAAAACCAAATCAGCCTTCATGCCCAAGGGAGAAAAGACAATCTTTATTCCCTGCTGCTGACCGCTTCGAACTCCACCCCCTGCAACCTGCCAGCCATCAAAAACCACTTCCACCACATGCCGACGGCAGGAACGATAATCAGCCAGCATGCCGATCAGGCTTTCCCGTTCAGCTTCCAGATCAAGCAAGTTAAGGAAGCTGCCGGCAATGGCCGCAATCAGGTTATATCCGTCAATGGCTATCCGCATAATTTCCTGTCATATCCAAGGTAGGCTCAAATTAAATGCTAATAAAAAAGGAGGCAAGGTTTCCCCAGCCTCCTGATTCAATTTAATACCGACAAGTGCACAATTAATCTTTAGGCAGCTTGTCCTCAGGTTTGAACTCACCTTTTTCACGTTCGTCAAAAAATTCCAGGGCAACTTTGGGAAACAGAGCATAAGACAAGACATCTTCCACACTTTTCGCCTTATTACCCAACTCCGCGGTTAATTTTTCCATCTCCGGGGGGATCAAATCAGCCGGGCGGCAGGTTACCGGTTCTTCCCCTTTCAAAGCCATTTTCTGCACCTCAGGATCAAAAGGAGCTACAGAATGACCATACATCCCTTTCAATACATTTTTAGACTCGTTAGGAATCATCATGTAACGTTTGCCGGTTAAGACATTAAGGGTTGCCTGGGTGCCAACAATCTGGCTGCTCGGGGTTACCAGAGGAGGATAACCGAAATCTTTCCTGACCCGGGGAATCTCTTCCAAAACCTGCTTCAGCTTGCCAATCGCTCCCTGATCCCGCAGTTGGGTTTCCAGGTTTGACATCATTCCACCCGGCACCTGATAAATCAGCACGTTGGTGTCCACGCCGGTAAAACCACTTTCATAGGCACTGTATTTAGCCCGGATATCTTTTATATATGCGGCAATTTCCGCCAATGGCTCCAGGGCAAAACCGGTATCATAGGAGGTATCTCGCAGGGCTGCCACCATGCTTTCCGTTGGCGGCTGCGACGTCCCCTGGGAAACAGTTGAGATAGCGCAGTCAAGGATATCAACGCCAGCCTCAATGGCTTTCAAATAAGTCATATGTGCCATGCCACTGGTACAATGACAGTGCAGATGGATGGGAACATCAATTTTTTCCTTCATGGATTTAACCAGCTCAAAGGCATCATAAGGCGCCAGCAGTCCGGCCATATCCTTGATACAGATGGTGTCAGCACCCATCCCCACCAGTTCCTGTGCCAACTTCACAAAATACGTGTTATTATGTACTGGGCTAAGGGTATAACAAACCGCCGCTTCAACAATCTTGCCGGCCTTTTTAACCGAATCCATGGCCATCCGCATATTTCGGGGATCATTGAGGGCATCAAAAATCCGAAAAACATCAATACCGTTAGCCGCCGCCCGTTCGACAAAAGTCTGCAGGACATCATCGGCATAATGACGGTATCCAAGGATGTTTTGACCCCGAAGCAACATCTGCAGACGGGTATTGGGAATGGCCTGGCGTAAAACCCGCAGGCGTTCCCACGGATCCTCTTTCAGGAAACGCAGACAGGAATCAAAGGTCGCCCCGCCCCAGACTTCCAGTGACCAGTAGCCAATTTTATCCAGCGCCGAAGCAATCGGCAACATATCCTTGGTACGCATTCGGGTTGCCAGCAAAGATTGGTGTGCATCCCGTAAAACTGTATCAGTTATCTGAACTTTATGTGACATACCATCCTCCTAACTTCCGTTTGATGAGGCAGCTAGCCCCCACAGGGGTCTTACAATCATCCATTCTGTAGTGCATCCAAAAACAGTCCAATCACTCATCAGCCTGGCATGCAACTGTATACTGTATCCAAGAGGAATTGCTAAAAAAGAAAACGGTGCTAAAAGCACCGTTTCCTATTTTCGGCTATTCAATCTCAGCAATCGCAGTATCAGATTCTACAGACTGGCCAACAGTCACATTAATGGCTTTAATAGTTCCATCAACGGGAGCAACAATTGGCATTTCCATCTTCATGGCTTCCAGGATTACCACCTCATCACCTTCAGAAACCTGATCACCAACACCTACCTTGACATCAAGAATCTTTCCCACCATCGGGGAAGTAATAACTTCACTCATTTGTACGCCTCCTGGAAAATTTAATCTTACAACAGCTACTACTTTGATGGATGTAACATACGGCCAATCCGTTTGCAAGATTTTTTTCAACATATCTGCAGCTAAGTTGAGCGATCAGCTTTTAGCTATCAGCTATTAGCTTAATAATCACAAAATGTTAAATGCTACAGGCTTTCCAACCATTGGGTTTTATTTCTCATTAACGTAAAACCTTGATTTTTTTGGAGCTAAACACTGATAGCTAATCGCTTAATTTGGGTAAGACTCAACTTTCTGACTTGCATTGTCAGGAACACATTACAGGATGTTCGGGCTTGGCTCATAGCCGTGTCTGCCGACAGGCAGGGCTGTTTTTAGAGCAACTCAGAAAGTTGAGCGCATTAGTTGCTCAAAATAGCTTCCATTTTTTTCGCCACTTGGTCATCTTTTTTTATTTTCAATGAACGCTGATACATTTCCAGCGCTTTCTCTTTTTCGCCCAGTTTCTGATAAATGTCTCCAAGGTGTTCAAAAATCACCGGATCATCAGGAATCAGCTTGACTGCCCGCAACAAACATTTCAGCGCCTGTTTATAATGACCTTTGGCATAATACAACCATCCCAGGCTGTCTATAATAAATCCACTATCAGGTTTCAGGGAAAGTGCTTTACGGATTAACTTCTCGGCATCATCAAGCTGTACTCCCAGCTCAACGTAAGTATAACCAATATAATTGAGAACCGTCGCATCTTCAGGATTTTCTTTTAAAAGCTCCTGCATGACGGCAACACTCTGCTGATCATCACCCAATGAATGGTACAAAACTCCCAAGGCAAATTTAAGCTGATAATCTTCAGGAAATTTAATCAATGCCCCCTTAAGCACTGATGTTGCCCGCGCACCATCACCTGATTTTTCATATAGGGATGACAACATCCTGTAAAGGCTGGTTTTGTCAGCATAGACTTTGATCAGGGATTCAATAATGTCAATTCCCTGTTTATACAGGCCCTGTTTTTCCAGTAGATAGGCTGCATGAATCCGCGCATCGTAATAAAATTCACTCTGCGGCTGAATGAGGGAAAAGAGCTCCAGCGCCTTAGGCAGACCTCCTTGAGCCTCAAGACTTGAAGCAAGATAAAAAGTAATGCGCTCCTGGTCCGGATGTTGCTCATGTAAAGGTTGCAGGATATCTATGGCTTCAGCATAATTCCCCAGCTGGAAATGAATCAATGCCAGTTTCACATCAATGCCCAGTGGAGCCTTTCCACTCTTTTTTAATCTGGAAAAAATTTTCAAGGCTGAATCGGTCTTCCCGATGGCAATATAAAGCTGGCCCAGTCGCTCCATAGTTTTGAGATCATCAGGTTTTTTCTTCAACAAACGCTGATAGGTAACAATGGCATCTTCCTTCCGGTCAGTAAATTCATAAATGAGACCCAACTCAAAACGGGCATCTGAAAAATCAGGATCTTTTTTCAATACCTCTTGATAAAACTGTTCTGCCTTCTGATACATTTTTATTTCAGCGTAGATTTTTCCCAGATAATAAAGCGGCACCACCTCATCCGGCTCTTTCTCCCGCAAGCGGTTCAAAGTATCAATTGCCTTCTCATATTTCAACTGGTTGGCATAAAGAGAAGCAAGAAAGAGAAAGGCATCGGTATCATCAGGGTTGCTGGTAATAATTGCTTCATACTGTTCAATGGCCAGATCAATTTTATTGGTTGCCGAATAGATACCCCCAAGAACCAGACGGGCATCGGTATCTTCAGGATCAATAAGCAGGGCATCCTCACATAAATAACGTGCCTCTTCAACTTTTCCGGTTTTAAGCAGCAGCGATGCCAATTCAACTTTCAAGAAAGCCGATTCCGGATCGGCATCAACCGCCTTGTGTAAATACTCAATGGATGCCTGCAACTTGTTTTGCTGACGTAACAGTGAATAAATAGAAAAATAATAATAGGCTGCTGCCGGGTAACGGGAAGAAATCGGCATGGCTTTTTTAGAAAAAGTCATAGTTACCGCCGGCTGTTCTTTCACCACTTTTGGCGCACAGGCACCATACAAAACAAAAACAACCAGCAAAACCAGGATGACTGCGGTTTTTCTCATGGTTTTTTGCCTTTTTTAAGTATCGAAAATTCAGCCAGTTCAACATGGTAGCTCGAAGCCGAGGGAGGAAACCCATAAAAAACCAGCATAAAAGGTAATTCTCCGCCATTTGCCGGCACAATGGCTGCCGGGTTTTCCAACTTTCCAACCATCTTTCCATCGAGATTCTGCAATTCATCGGCGGAAAAGGTAACACCTCCTGACGTCACTTTTTCTGCCAGGACCTTTCCTTGTCGGTCAACAATAACTCCTTTAATTCTCAGCTTCCCTACAACTTTTGGCGAAGTATTATAAAGTTTTCCCCGGATAGCAATAACGCGCTTATCAGAAGAAAATATATAGTTACGACTTTCCAGACCAACAATCGAAAGATGTTTTTCCATATCAATGGAAAACTTCTGCCAGAGGAGCATTCCACCCCAGACAGCCAAGCTCAAAACCACAAAAATCAGGCCAAGGAATAAAAATGTACGCCGGCTGTCCAGGCGGACTTTCGCTGATTTTTCAACCGCTGGAATCTCCTCTTCAGTTTCAGTCCGGGAACCATCATCATCAGGCGCCGGCATTGTGTTCTCTGACGTTTCAGTTTCGGCGGAAAAGTTTTTCACTTCTTCTTTACCATCATCAGCCGCAGCAGGAGACAATCCTTTTTCATCCATAACCGTCTGCCTGTTTTCTCCGGCGTCAGCCTGTTCCAACTCTGGAGCAGTGGTCTTTTCATGATCATCATCAATATCCCAGGACAAATCATCATCTTCAAAATCATCGGCTAGTTCAAAAACGACATCATCAGCAGCCGTCTCATCAGTTTTTTCACCATCGGGCTGATTACTTTCACCGGTTTCACCGGGAACCTCCTCAACCCCAGGATCAACTCCCGTTGAACCAACATCAGAAATGGCCTGTGGTTCTTCAACCAAGCCTTCACTCAGATCAAATATATCCGGCTCAACTTCATCCTCTCTTGCTTCAGTCTCAGCGGCACTATCAGCTTCCATCTCATCAATCGGAGTTTCAGGAACTTCAAAAGAAGATACTGGCTTTTCTGCCGCTACTTCATCAATCACTGAAGTTTCCGAATGTTCAAATCCCACCTCCGGGGGAACAGGTTCAGGCAGAGAAAATACCGTTTGGCAGTGGGAACATTTCACTTTCACCGAAGAAGCATCAGCTGGCAACATTTCATCAGCCAACTGAAAGACTGTCTGACATCGTGGGCAGGTAATGAGTATAATGACATCCTCTTTCTATACTGAAAGGCTTGCGGGAGCATACCTAAAATAGTTAAACAATTGCAAGATTTTTCTCCATTTCTCCCCAACCTGATACTTTCGTGAAAAGCGTTTTCAGTCCGCTTGCTGCGACCACACATCTGTAAAGTAAGTAATTGTTCTTGATGATGTCCCGGCATGACTCTCGCTCATTCTCGCTGCACATCATGTGCAGCTCCGAGGTGCCCGCCGCGAATCACCATCGTGGTGATTCGTTCGGCGGTCAATGCCGCCTGCCTGTCGCCGTGCCTGCCGGCAGGCTGGGCAGACACGGCTATGAGCCAAGCCCGGACATCCTTAGGCAATTGCTTTATAAACGTAAGGCTGTCTTGAAAAATTAGAATTTTTGTTTGAGTACAAGGCAGGCGAAAATTATAACCGCAGGAATATATTTCATATTTTGAGGATTATAATTTGAGCATAACGCAGTAATCGAGCAAAAAGGCAATTTTTCAAGGTAGCCGTAAGATATTGATAAATAAAAGATCAATGATTTCAATATATTATAATTAGTTACTCAGAAGTCACAAAATCGATGGCACAGTAAAAGCTTCATATTTGAGGCATGCAAAAACTTAATCATGATAAGCGCTTACAGTACGTTGCAATAATGAAGGTTGCAACATAAGGTCGAATATGAAGCTTTTACGAAGCCATCAAGCCTGAACATCAATCACCCCTGGAAGTTCATCAAGGAAATTCTCCTGCCAGAAGTCTAACAACCGGGATTCAGAAACTTCTTCCACCTTAATACTCACTTGTCTCGAAAGCAAACCAGATAATCGTTGCTGAACCTCGGGAACCTGTTCCTGCAACAAATCCTGCTGGGCTTTTCCTTCCACTTGAATGGAAACCATCGTCTCTTTACTCATCATCACAACCCTGGTTCCTATGCGGCCAAAATCAGAAAAGTCAAGATAAAAACTCAGTGTCAAAAGCTGATCGGTCTCATCCCCTTGATGAGCTTTTTCATGCTGCTTGATTTTCATCCAGACATCCACCTCATTGTCAGCCAGGAAAAGGGGAAATATGAGAAACAAGCCATCAAATTGTTTCACCCCGGCATTATTATATAGCTGGTTCAGGGTCACCAAGGATAGTAAATCCTGAATGGCCGTTGCCAGTTTCGTAACTCTTTCGTCCTGTGGTTGAGAAGACAGCCAGTTTCCGGTTTTCAACAGCTCACTCTTCAGATTTTGGTCCAGGAACCGTGAAATATTCCCGAACAATAAGGACTGCCGGCTGCCATCAAGAGCCACAAGCTGTTGTTCCATGAGAAGCCCCAGGGATTCCGGCAATCGCAACAACTCCACGCCCAATTTCCCCAGCAAATTATCACTGGAAAACTTTTGCAAAACCTGCTGCAACTCAACAGAATCCAGCTCCTGCATCTGTTGCAACAGCAGCCCCAACTCCCCCAACCGGCTGGCAAAAGCATTCGGTTTTTCCAACAACAAGGCCAAAGCCTCATTCAATCCAGGAGGCAGATTTCCTGATACATTCAGCAGACGAATCGTAATCGTGGGTGATACACTCACCACTTCCGCCAGATGAATACCACCCGACACCAAGGATGTTCCACCACCCTCGGCAACAAGTTTGGCACCATTCAGATCAACCAGGAAAAGACCGCTATCAAGATTTTCGAGGATCTTCACTTCTACCTGTTTGCCAATCAGCTCCAGCAATCCCTCTCGATCTACCGGAGAAAGCTGTTGTTCCAACTGCAGCATTGCTGACTGGACAGCACCAGAATTCAATCCGCTGATATTTATAGCATTCATAACCTAAGTTGAGCGGTTAGCATTTAGCTTTGAAAAACCAGGGCATTACGTTAATGAGAAATAACACCCAACAGGTGAAAGTTTGTAATAGTCAACATCATGTAATCATTAAACTAATAGCTAACTGCTAAAAGTTAATAGCTTAATTTAAGATAAATCAGCTCAACAACTTTTATTACTCCAACCGCTGTAAACCAGCCGGATAGCGTTTAGCCAGATCAACATATAAATCTTTCCCATAATCCCAAAACTTTTGATGTCGCTCGGTAACCTTGCCAATTTCATGAGCCGGACTGCCGGCCACAATGATACCTGCCGGAATTTGCTTCCCATTGGAAACCACTGCACCTTCAGCCACAATGGCACCAGCACCAATAGTAACCCGCCGCTCCAACTCACAGGTTACACCGGGATTAATATGGATAATGGCACCCTCTTCAACCGCTGACTGTTCGCCGATGACAATCGTCCCATAATCCCCCCTCAAAATAGCACCATGGCCAATATACACCTGGGATGAGATTCTTACATCCCCAATCACAATGGCCGTTTCACTGACGTAAGCGGATTCATTAACAACTGGTCTTCATCCTTTCAAACTCATAAATCGGCATAATTCCCTCTCTCCTTAAGCATAAAGTCACTACTCAACTTTCTGAGTTGTTCTAAAAAAAGCTGAAAAAAATTTACAGTGATGTTCAATTGAAGTTACTTTCGGCGCGACATCGTGAGATACCGTTGTTTTTTCCGGCGAATGGAGCACAGAAATTGACCTGTCTGAGCCCGAAAGGGTGAGTTTGGCAATTTCAGCGTAATGAGTCGTTGAAAAAACAGGTAATCGAGCGCAAAAAAGCGTCTGAAGTAACTTCAGTTGACAAAACATAAGACCTTATATCGGAATTCCAAAACATCCTGCAATGTACTTGACAATACAAGCCAAAAAGTTGAGTCACTATTGTCCGGAATGTTTTTTGCGCAGTATCCAATATTTTTAACCGGTGCTGTTTCAGGCGCGACGTCGTTAGGGTAGCCCGTTATTTTTTCCGGCACATGGAGCATTAAAATTGCCTTAATGGGGACAGTTTTAAAAACTGTCCCCGCAGGCGTTGGCTATTTTCCATTGCAATATCCACAGCTTCCTGTTAGTGAAAACTCATGTTGAAAACCATTTATCAACAAATCGAAAAAATAACTCCCCAAATAATTTCCTGGCGACGCCATCTGCATCGACATCCGGAACTTTCCGGACAGGAAAAAGAAACTGCTGCCATGATAGCAGAAATTCTGGACAGCAATGGCATTCGTCATCAAAACGGAGTTGGCGGTCATGGTGTCGTTGCCTGGCTGGACAACGGCAGACCAGGACCGGCACTCGCTTTTCGCGCTGATATGGATGCCCTGCCGCTCACCGATGCCAAAGATTGCCCCTACGCTTCCACCCATCAGGGAGTTATGCATGCTTGCGGCCATGATGGCCATACGGCAGTGCTTTTGGGCCTGGCTACTGTCCTGGCCCCGATCGCCCATCAATTACCCCAGCCGATAACCCTGATCTTCCAACCAGCTGAGGAAAACGGCCAGGGTGCCCGGGCCATGCTGGCCGAGCAGGTTCTCCAAAATCCGCCAACCATGGCAATTTTTGGCTTTCACTTTTTTCCGCACCTGGAAACCGGTAGCGTAGCCCTCAGCCAGGGACCGATTATGGCAGCCACTAATCATTTCTCCCTGGAAGTTTTTGGGACATCATCCCATGCCTGCTACCCGGAAAAATCCATTGATGCGATCCAGGTAGCAACCAGCCTGATTACCTCCATCAATTACCTGATGACCAAAGCCAGAAACCAGGTGGACCCGGCGCTTATCTCCATCGGCACCATTAACGGTGGAACAGCATCCAATATCATTGCCAGTCAAGTAAAAATCACCGGAACCATCCGGACACTTTTCCCGGAACAGCAACAAAACCTACTAAAAAAGTTCAAACAGCTCCTTACAGATCTGGCCAAGGCTTACGGCGCCCGCATATCATTGGACATTGATCAGGTTGCCCCGGCTTTGACCAATAATCCGCAGCTTGTACAACACATGGCCCAGCTACTGGAAGACATACCCGACATAAAAGAGCTGGATTTAGCCTCCAAACCAGTACTGGGCGGCGAGGACTTTGCCTATTTTGCTCAACAGGTACCAGGTTGTTACCTGAAAATAGGTTGTGGCAACCAGAAAAGAGGTATTATCTATCCCCTGCACAGCAACCGCTTTGACCTGGATGAAAATGCTCTGGGGCTGGCCACGAAAGTACTGGCGGCCACCGCCTGTCAGCTTTTAGAACTCTCCACCTCAGCAAAATAATCCCTTGGCTCTTTCTCTTCGCTGAATAAAATATGGTAGACTTCTTCCTGATCACGACTGTGCATCACCTGCTCCACCACCTCCGGTCGACTCATAACTTTTGATATTTCTGCCAATACCCGCAGGTGATCACGGAAGCAGCTTTCCGGAATAATCATCAGGATGACAATTCTGGTTTTTCCGCCATCCAGGGAGTTAAAATCAATCCCTTCAGGCTTGACCCCCAAAACACCCATAATTGAACTCCCCTGGCTGATGGTTCCATGGGGAATTGCAATCCCTTTTCCAATGCCGGTACTCAAAGATTTTTCCCGCTCAATGACAGAAGACAACAGACTATTGCGCAGTTCCACTGCCAGGCCATAAACTTCCATGGCATAATCGACTAATTCCTCAATGACCGCCCATTTTTCCACCGATCTCAAAGGAACTACAATGCCCTTACGAGGTACAATGCCAAACAGCCTGCTTCCTTCTTGTCCGGCTTCACCGGTATGGACCAGCACATTTTTCACAATAACCGGTCCTAACAATTCACTGATCAGGATGGAAGCCAGCACTACGGCGGTAATCAATGGTTCATAAGCGGAAAACAACTGATTTTTCTGAACTGCCACCAGCAAGCCGATGGCAACCCCAGCCTGAGGAATCAAACAAAAGCCCAGGTTATTACGCACTGAAGCCGGAAACCGGGTCAGGAAAGCGGCAATCCAGGAACCTGCAAGTTTACCGCTATATCGGGTCAACACGAACACAATCCCCAAAAACCCCATGTGGGGAATGAGAGAAACATCCAAGTGAGTGCCCGCAAGGGTGAAGAAAGATATAAAAATAAGCGGTTCAATATCTTCAAGGGCAGTGAGAATTTCCCGTCGCAGGGGAGATAGATTACTGATCAGGAATCCAACGGTCATATTTGGCAGCAGAGGAGAAAGATGCAGCCATGATGAGATGCCGGTGGTAAAAAATATTGCCATCATAATACTGGCAACATAATGACTTTTCTCCCGCATCCACCTGGAGAAAAGCAGCAGGACGGCACTGACAGCTATCCCCAGGAGCAATGACATGCCAAGCACCCGGCTGACATCTGATACTAAAGCCTGGAAGGAAGCGGCATGCCCACCCTGTATTGCCCCACCAACCTGGAAAGAGACTACAACATAGAGGACAATCGCCAGAACGTTATCCAGCGCCACCACAGAGAGCAATGTTTTGACCAGTTGACCTTTGGCTTCGGTTTCCTTAATCACTGCCAGGGTTGCTGCCGGAGCGGTTGAAACGGCAATGCAGGCCAGCAGCATCGCTGGCATCCAGTCATGTAGTAGAAATTGACTGGCGAAAAAAACAGCGCTAAAGGCTGCCGAAACCTGCAAAAGGGCAACAAAGAAAAACCGCAATTTCTCCCCGGCCATACGACTGATACGCAAATGGGAGGCAATAGTTACGGCAATCAGGCTGAGAGCAATTTCTGAGATGGGCTGCAGGGTTTGATAAACAATTTCATGACTGAGAAGCTTACATACATGGGGACCAACCAAGACTCCCATGATGATATTTCCGGTCACTGACGGCAGACGCAAACGCCGGGCAAGCAAACCTCCAAGCATGCCGGCAACCACCAAGAGACTCACAGCTAAGATAGTATTCATGGAAAAACAATCCCTGAGGACTTTTTGCGAAAGCAACAATCTTTAAAAAGCCAAGCGGCATAAAGACAGTATCGCCCGAGTTAAGCAATTAGCAGTTAACATGGAAAAATCAGGGCCTTACGTTAATGCACTTAGCCAGGTTTATCTCAGCGTCAGAAGGACGGATATAGAGTGGCAGAACCGGGGCGCTACTGGCATCATTCCGAGCTGCTTTTGTATCTATGCCCGGAAGCTGGCACACCAAGCCCAAGTTCATCATCCCCTGGGGCATCCCCCATAAGTTCAGTTGCTCCCCGGCTGCTGAAATCAATGACGCACGATAATTATCCACTCCAGAACCAACGATCAAGGTATCGGCAGGATTAATCTGTTGAACAATCGTCTCAGGATCATCGACGGCATAATCCTTAATCTTTTCCCAACCTCCACACCCATCGGTAGCATACAGCGCCCAATACAGCTGCCCCTTGCGAGCATCAACTACCGGGCACACTGTCCCCTTCCAGCAGGAAAACTGCAGCGCCATAAGATCCAGGTTAACAAAAGAAGAAAGCGGCAGATTCAAAGCCATGGCCAGCCCGTTCATCGCGGCAATACCGATACGTAAACCACTGAAAGAACCAGGACCCCGGCAGACCACCAGCTGATTAAGATCATCCCGATCAATACCGGCAAACCTTAAACCACTTTCAATGGCTGGCATCAGGCAATCGGAATGACTTGTCCGAACGAATTGAGACAACTGGACACGAACAATGGTGCCTTCAAGGATAACCATTGAAGCCAAAGGGGTGCTGGTATCAACTGCGAGGATAACCATGACTACCCTGAAAATATTCTGGTCAAATCATTGTAGAAGACGTAAATCATCAAAGAAATAAGGATAAACATCCCTATTTGCTGGGCAATTTCCATCTTTTTCATACTCACCGGCTTCCCCATGACCATCTCAATAAGGATAAAAACAATATGGCCACCATCCAGAACAGGAATGGGAAAAAGATTGAGGATCCCCAGGTTAATACTGATAATACCCATAAAATAGAGCAGGTTCAGTAAGCCGGCCTTGGCCTGCTGGCCGGCCATCTGGGCAATCATGATCGGACCGCCCAGGGTTTTAGCCGGGATAACCCGCTCAATCAGCTTGAGAAAACCAACCAAAGTCAATTTGATTATACTCCAGGTTTCCTCTACCCCCTGAACCAATGCCCGGCCGGGGGGATATTTCAGGATATCGGTTTCGCCAGCCGCTGTTACCCCAATGACATAAGACACTACCGTTTCACCAAAAATATTTTTCGTCTCTATTTTTTTTGGCTGGACCACAAAGGTTTCAAACAAATCGCCACGTTTGACTGTTAGAGACAGAACCTCACCCCGGCCCTTTTTAATCGTAGTTGACAGCTCATCCCAGCTATGAATAGCCTTGCCGTTTACGGCCGAAACTTTATCCCCGGCTTTAATCCCAACGCTGAAAGCCGGGAAATCCGGTTTAACCTCTCCAATCCTGCTATTCAGTAAAGGAACTCCATAAATATAAACTACCGCAAAAATTAAAGCGGCAAAAACAATATTGGTAAAAGGACCGGCAAAAACGATTGCCAGACGCTGGTATGGTTTTTTGGCCGCATAGGAAAAGGGACGTTCTTCAACTGACAACTCAGCGCCATCGCCGTCTTTTCCTTCACCGAGCATCTTGACATAACCACCCAGAGGAATGGCAGAGAGGATATAATCGGTTTCCCCTTTTGTCACTCCAAAGACTTTTGGTCCAAACCCCAGGGAAAAAACCAGCACTCTGACTCCACAGAGTTTGGCAATCAGAAAGTGTCCAAATTCATGGACAAAGATGAGCACCCCGAGGACTATTATGGCAGAAATAACATTGTACATAGATCAGTAATCCATCCTTAGATGGCTTCGTAAAAGCTCCATCTTCTTTGTTATGCTGCAACCTTCGTCATTGCAGCGTACGGTAAAGTACGCCTCATGACTCAGGTTTTGCATGCCTCAAATATGAAGCTTTTACTATGCCATCGGTTTTATGACTTTTTATCAAGACATCATCATTCTTCAGCTGCCAGCCTCACAGGCCAACGGTCATAGACAACCTTATTTCCTGGTCAAAAGCAATAACTTCCAGTATCGAGTCAAAGTAACGCTCCTTGACTGAAGCCAATACTGCCGCCACCTGCTCGGTTATCTCGAGAAAACCGATTTCGCCGGCAACAAAGCTGGAAACCGCCACCTCATTGGCAGCATTCAGGGCCACGGTGCCGCTGTCACCTAAAGCCAGCGCCCGATGAGCCAGCTTAAGCGCCGGGAAACGATCATCATCCACCGGGAAAAAATCAAGATGTCCTTCTTTGCCCAGGTCCAACACCGGAAAATCAAGGGCTAATCGTTCCTGAGAATTCAGGGCATAGGCAATGGGAAGGCGCATATCCGGAAGAGCCAGATGGGCAATTATGGAACCATCACAGAATTCTACCAATGAATGCACAATACTCTGCGGATGGATCAGAGCACCAATTTTTTCCGGTTCCTCCTCAAAGAGCCAACGCGCTTCAATAATCTCCAGGGCTTTATTCATCATGGTCGCTGAATCGATACTGACCTTCGGCCCCATCTCCCAACGTGGATGTTTAACCGCCTGCTCCGGCGTAATATCAGCCAAATCATCTTTGCTTAACCGGAAAAAAGGACCACCGGAAGCCGTCAGGGTCAAACGCCGCAAGGCCGCACGATGCTCACCCTGCAAGGACTGCCAGATTGCCGAGTGTTCGCTATCCAGCGGCAGGATTTCACTCTGATAATGTCGGGCAGTTTCATTCAGCAGCCGGCCTGCCATCACCATGGACTCTTTATTGGCTAGGGCCACCTTTTTCCCGGCCCGCAAGGCTTCGTATGTTGGCAGCAAACCAATAGCTCCCACCACCGCGGAGACAACCAGATCAGCAACTGGCAAAGTAGCAACTTTAACCAAACCTGCTGTTCCCCAGACTATTTCAGGATGATATCCGGGCTGTTTGATCTCCTTTTCCAGCCGACCAGCCAACTCAGGAGTTTTCATCGAAATGACATCCGGTCGGAATTCCAGACTTTGCTGAACCAGATTCAATAGTTTTTCACCGGCAGCCAAACCGCAAACCCGAAAACGCTGCGGAAATCTCCTCACCAGATCAAGGGTATTTTCACCAATTGAACCAGTTGATCCCAAAATTGACAGATTCTTCATCAGCCAAACACCAAGATTCCATAATAAATCACCGGCACGGCGAACAGGACACTATCAAGCCGGTCCAGCACACCTCCATGGCCCGGGATAATCACGCCAGAATCTTTCAGACCGGCAAACCGTTTAATGTAAGACTCAAATAAATCACCCAGTTGTCCAATAATATTAGCTATCATTCCCAAAATCAGGATAAAAAACCAGGGTGAAGAAAGCAGGACGGTTCCGGCAAGCAGCAGGCTGAATAATCCAGCGCCAATCACCCCTCCCACACTACCTTCAATGGTTTTATTGGGACTGATGTTCGGCGCCAGTTTATGTCTTCCCCAGGCGGTACCACTGTAATAGGAAAAAGCATCTCCTCCCCAGGTTACCAGAAAAACCATAGCCACCAGGCTACGGCCATCCGGCAAATCCCAAAGCAACAACAGATGGCTTAGCAATAATGGTAGATAAATAATAATTACCAACAATCGCCCTAATACATGTAAACCATTTTCATCAAAACCCAGCGGCAAAATGGCTAAAACCAAAACGATGGTAATCAGGACAAAAAACCCTGCAAAAATCGCTATCCCACCCCCATATGCGGCCGCAGCCAGACCGAATGACAATGCAAAAGCTAACCATTTCAAACACTTACGATCAGCAGGACAAAACATCAACCATAGTTCATTCAACGCCATCCCGAGAACACTGATTAAAAGAACAAAAAACAGCCATTTAGGCGCCATGGCCAGCATAGCAATAAAAAGCGGGATAAATACCAGGCTACTGTACACCCGGGAATTATACAGATATCTTTTCCAGGGAATCGGTTTTCTCATGACAGCTGCTCACTTATCATGCCAAACCGGCGTTCACGATGCTGGTAATCCAAAAGGATACTTTCCATTTCAGTCTCCGCGAAATCTGGCCACAGGGTTTCAGTAAAATAAAGTTCCGCGTAGGCGGCCTGCCAAAGCAAAAAGTTACTCAGGCGATATTCACCTCCGGTACGCAGGATAATATCCGGATCCGGCAATCCAGTAGTATCCAAATAATGGTTAAGGACCTCGGGGTTCAGTTCCGGAACACTTGTATTACCCGTTTCCACTTCCTGGTAAAAACGCTTCATAGCGTCGACCATTTCATCCCGGGAACCATAACTAAGCGCCAGGTTAAGAACCATTCCGGTACAGGAGGAGGTTTCATCCATCCGCTGTTCAAGCTCGGCCAGCACCGGGGGTTCAAGCCGGTGGAGATGGCCGATGGCCCGCAAACGAATATTGTTTTTTATCAACCGGGAAGTTTCCCGTCGCAAAAAAAGCCGCAGCAGTTTCATTAAAGCCATAACTTCCAGGGCTGGACGCTGCCAGTTTTCAGAAGAAAAAGCATACAAAGTTAATACTTGGATTCCCGTTTTGGCGCAATACTCGACAGTCCGTTCCACCGCCTTGATCCCGGCCTCATGCCCCCTAATCCGCTGCAATTTCTGTTTTTTGGCCCAGCGGCCATTACCATCCATAATGATAGCCACATGACGGGGCAATTTTTTATAATTCAGCGTTTTACGCATAAAGACCGCCAACAAACTTGATGACTTCGTAAAAACTCCATCTTCTTTGTTATGCTGCAACCTTCATCACTACAACGTACTGTAAGTACGTCTCATGATTCAGGTTTTGCATGCCTCGAATATGAAGCCTTTACTGTGCCATCGATTTCACGACTTATTACGAGTCCATCAGACTTATAGCAATGAAAAATAATTCACATTATCATTGAGTAAAACCCGACAATGCATATCGTGGTTCATAAAAATCTGTCAAGAAAAACTTGAACTTCCGGAAAATTCCCGCTACTTAATGACTATGTTCAGCAATCAACCACTCATCCTGGCCCCCATGGCCGGAATTACGGATAGCCCCTTTCGCCAGTTGGCAAAAAAGTTTGGCGCTGACCTGGTAGTCACCGAAATGATCAGCGCCAGGGGACTCATCCAGGATGATCGGAAAACCAAAGCCATGCTCTCATTTCAGCCATCGGAACAGCCACTGATTGCCCAGCTTTTTGGCCGAGATCCGGAAATTTTACGGGCTGCCGCCCTGAAGGCGCTTGATGCCGGCGCCGCCTGCATTGATATCAACATGGGCTGTCCGGTAAAAAAAGTCATAAAGACGGGAGCTGGAGCTGCCCTGCTGAAAGATCTCAACCAAATAAAAAAGATTCTGCAGACATTGTCACAACCTACGAAAATCCCCTACACCATTAAAATCAGAGCAGGATGGGACCATACAGATCTCAATGCCGGAACCATTTTTCAACTTGCCGCTGACCATGGTGCCAAAGCAGTATTTTGCCACCCCCGGACAGCAACGATGATGTTCGGTGGTACTGCTGACTGGGATTACCTGGAAGAAGCTGCCAGCCAAACAACCATACCAATAATAGGCTCAGGCGATATTACTACTCCGATTGAGGCCCGCCAAGCTTTGTCGAGAGTTGGAATCGCCGGTCTGATGCTTGGACGGGGAGCTCTTGGCAAGCCCTGGTTATTCCGGGATACCAAAAGCTTTCTTCAATATGGCGAAATGACCACTATTGACTGGTCTGAAAAGTTTGCCACCATCTTACACCATTGGAAATTGTTGGAACATCACAAAGGCAAACACACCGGATTTTTATTATTCCGCAAGCATCTGGTCTGGTATAGCCGCGGACTACCGGGAGCCGCAGCCTTCCGACAACAGATTTTTTCCTCTTCCAACAAAGAAGGACTTACCGACCTGATCCATACTTTTTTTGATCCACTTATTACCTGAAAGAGATTCCCCCATCGTTTTCCATTACGTATGACTCAACTTTCTGAGTTGCTCTAAAAACAGCCCTGCCTGCCAGCAGGCTACGCGGTGGGCTGAAAGAAATTTTCCGGAATGTATCCCTGGCAATACAAGTCAGAAAGTTGAGGTATGTTGAACCTTACCCCGCAATTGTCCACAGGCGGCTGAAATATCAGAGCCTTTACTTTTACGGATGATGCTGATTAAACCGCTGCCCAGCAAGACATCCTGGAAGGCTGAAATCCGCTCTGGCGACGGCCGGTGAAAGGGCAAATCAGGATGCTCATTAAAAGGAATCAGGTTTATTTTACTTTTCAGTGGTTTTAGCAACCGCACCAGTCGGGAGGCATCCGCTAAGCTGTCATTGATATCTTTAAGCAAAATATATTCAAAGGTAGTCCTACTTCCACGTTTAAGGGGAAGTTGCCGACAGGCTGCCAATAATGTCTTCAGATTGTAACGATAATTGATTGGCATCAAGCGGCTACGGGTTTCATCGTCAGTGGCATTCAGCGATATTGCCAGACATACATTGACCAAAGCACTAAGTCTACCTATTTGGGGCACCAAACCGCAGCTTGAAACCGTTATTCTCCTGGATGAAAAATCTAACCCATCATCATATTTTAAGATTTCAATGGCTTTTACCAGGGCATCAAAATTATCCAGAGGCTCCCCCATCCCCATAAAAACAATATTGCTTATCCGTCGATGGAGGCGGTCAGCATGTTTTTGCACCTGAATTACCTGATCAACAATTTCTGCAACTTTGAGATTACGGTTAAAACCCTGCTGACCGGTCACGCAAAAACGGCAGCCCTGACGGCAACCTACTTGAGTGGAGAGACAGAGTGTCAATCGTTTTTGTTCAGGAATCAGTACTGACTCGATGCAGGAACCGTCAAAAAGCTGAAAAAGAAATTTTTCAGTCCCGTCCACCGCAGTTTCAATGGCGCGGCACTCCAATGATGGAATCACCGCCACCTCACTGAGCTGTTTTCTGAAAGAACGGGAAAGGTTTGTCATTTCCTCAATACGATCTACCCGCTGGCGATAAAGCCAGGCAATAATCTGATCGGCGCGAAACCGCTCTTTCCCCATCCCGGCTAGCTTGGCAACCATTTCTGTCCTGGTAAAATCTTTTAAATTGCATTTCTGCTGAGCTAATTCAGTCATATTATTAGTACTCGACAAGTTGCACAGATCCGGTTTTCAGGATTGATGGTAGCGTTTCAAGAGTTCAGGAACCTAGATCTGACAGCTTACCCAAGACACTTCGGTTTCCACATGAAAACTAGTTTTAAAAACCACCGGTATTCCAGCAATTCATTTATTTTAAAAAAGCAGTACTTTTTTACATAATTTGGCGAAAAAAATACCTATTTTCCCAAAAACCGCTTGTTTAAACCTCATGAAACCTACTAATACCAACATGGATTTTTAAGATAAAATTATTTTTACCAAATAAAGCATGGAAATTCCAGCAGTTATTATAATTTATAATTTTAATAGAAAAAGATTATATTTTTGGCATTTATTTTGCAGATAAACACTGGAAATTCTTTTTCAGTGGAAGTCTTTTTCATATTTTTGTAAAATCACCATGATTTCAAGCCTAAAGATACGACTTTCAATCATTCAGAGCATCAAGCTAGTGGGAATGTAAGGATTATGACAGATCAAGTTTTCCTTAAATCCGAGATAGAAGCCTGTATCCTGCAACTCTCTCCTGATTTATCGCCGCAAGCCCTGCAAAAAAAACCAAAAAGCATTAACCTGTTGCTCAAAGCTCCTATATATCTCGCTTCATCCCAAGACCAAACCCTGATTATCGAGATGTTCGCATCATTTGCCCGTAAAATAATCCCCTATCAGAAATTGACATTTTCCATGTTGAATAAATCCTCTCAGACATTGGAATTACTGTTTAATTATGGCTTTACCGACCAGCAACTATCTCTTTTAAAAACCCAATCACCTTTTATCCCTTGGGCCAATTCCTTTGGCAAGCCCTTATTAATCAAAGAATCTGCGGTATCAAACCGTAGCATTTTCCACACCCTTGGCATTGAGGAAGCAGTCATTATCCCGGTTACCTGGAAGGGAAAAGTGCAGGCTGTCTGGCAGCTGTTTGCCACCCGTCAGAATACCTTCACTATGGAAGACATCCAGTTATTCTGGATCCTGACTATGCAGTGTGAACTTATTTTTCAGCACCTGAGTAAGCGTGAAAAAATCCAGAAACAGGCCATTATTGATTTCCTCACCGGCCTTTATAATCGCCGTTTTTTTGACCGACAGCTAAAGGTCGAGGTCGAGAGGGCCCATCGACAGAAAACCACCTTATCATTACTAATGATCGATATTGATAATTTTAAAAAATTCAATGATCATTACAGTCATCAGTCTGGTGATAATGCCCTCAGGGAAATGGGGATAATATTGCCTGAAAAGTCACGAACCATTGATACTATCTGCCGCTATGGGGGAGAAGAGTTCACAATTATCTTGCCCAACACCGACCATATCAAAGCATTTCTCATTGGGGAACGGCTACGTAAAGCAATTGAGGAACACCCCTTTATAATCAACCACAACAAATCAGTCAATATGACTTTGAGCCTGGGGATAGCATCCTATCCGGAGATGGCCAGTTCTGATTACGACTTAGTCCGAAAAGCCGACCTTGCCATGTATGAGGGTAAACGACTGGGGAAAAACAGGGTGGTACTTTATTCTCCCCAACTTGAGGGTTCCAAGGAACTTAATGAACTCAAAAAAGGCATTAACCTCAACAGCATTGATTTCTTCATGGAAGCCATCCGTTCACTAGCTGATACCAGCAAATTAATGAGTTCTTTATTAAACATCCTTTTACCCTCACTGGACTCAGACCAATCCCTTTACTTTGAAATTGACCTGGAAACAAAGAAAGTCACCTTGATCACCAGTCAATCTGCTTTGCGTTCGAAGCCAGACAATTGCTGCATATCGTTGCCTTTTTCCGCAAAGTTTAAAGAATGTATGACTCAATTGCAGACCTCCGGGTACCTGTCGACCGCAGAAAAGCATCAATTGATGATCTCAATTCCTAACGGGTCTACTTACCCATGGGATCATGTTTATTGTCATCCACACCGATTTTCCAACTCCTCCACTGCTTTTCTTCTACTGTTTCTGGTAGACAAAAAAACACTGATGGGAGAAAGTTCACTATCAGCGCCATTAGTAAATCATCTGGATAAAGCTATTGAACTGATATCCCTTGGGTTAAGAGCACAACAACAGCAGAGTTCCTTTTATCGACTGGCAGCCCATAAGCTCATTTCTCTGTCAGAAACAAATTTACCCTATTATCAGCACCATAGCACCAAAGTTTCACAATTGCTGATAAAATTTTCCCAGCAGCTGGAACTGGCGGATAATATAACCAGCTCACTGGCAGATACCGCCTATTTTTATGATCTTGGATTGATGAGTATCAGCAGTGATATTTTGCTGAAAGATACCCCCCTGACGAATAGTGAACGTAAAATATGCCAGCGCCATCCCCTGATCAGCTGGGAAATTGCCAGATTTTCACCAAGCCCTATTGAACTGAACAAACTGGCAATCCTCCATCACCACGAATCCTACGATGGTTCCGGCTACCCCGATCAGCTATCCGGCAACAGCATCCCCATCACCGCCCGCATTCTGGCACTGGTTGATACCTATGCTGCCATAACTTCCCAAAGGCCTTATCGAAAAGCAAGAAGTTCGGAACAGGCAATTCAGGAAATCTCAGCTCTTGCCGGAATCCGGTTTGACCCAACCCTCACCAAAGAATTTTGCAGCTTTGTCAAAGCTGCTCAAGCCTGAGCCGATCCTGAATATTATCAGCAGTGTCCGGTATGCTTTTTGCGTCATATTCAATACCAGCAACCGGTGCTGTTTCAAGCGCGACATCGTGAGATGCCGTTGCTTTTCCCGGCAATTGGAGCGTGAAAGTTGCTATGTTTGAGCCCTAGGAGGCTGTCCGAAAATGCCCTTTTTCCCCAACTCTTCGTTATGCTCAAAAAATTATCCTCAGAATATTAACCATATGCCTGCGGTATTTTTTTTCGCATGCCTCGATTTGAGAAAAAATTTCTATTCTCGGATAGCCTCCCAGGGAACCTAAAAATCTTACCGGACGGCGCCGTGACTTTTATTTATTTTTAATCCAACGTGGGTTGGAAAGATGATACTGTTTCACCTTGTAATTCATAACCCGTTTACTGATTCCCAGCATCTCAGCAGCATCCTTCTGTATCCAGTTACACATCTTCAAGGTTTCTACCACCAGCGATTTTTCCATATCTTTCAGCAGGATGCCTGAAGGTGGGATCTTTATATCCGGAGTATCTCCACTGGTCACTTCCATATCCTCCATAAAAGACAGGTCCTCTCGTTTAATTTCATTCCCTTCACACATCAGCACAGCCCGTTCCAGACAATTTTCCAGTTCACGGACATTTCCCGGCCATTGATAGCGTTTGAGCAGTGACATGGCTCCGGGAGAAATCAAGCGGACGTTTTTCTTTAAATCACCAGCAAATTTCCTCAGAAAATAATCAGCCAGCAGCGGGATATCTTCTTTTCGTTCCCGCAAAGCCGGAATCCTGATGGTAATAACGTTCAATCGAAAATAAAGGTCTTCTCGAAACGCCTTACTCTGGACTTCCTGAGGCAGATCTTTATTGGTAGCCGAGAGAATACGAACATCAACTTTAATCGTTCTGTCCCCGCCAAGACGCTCAAACTCCTTTTCCTGAATGACACGTAAGACCTTGGCTTGGGTACTGAGACTCATATCGCCGATTTCATCCAGAAACAAGGTCCCACGATGAGCCTGTTCAAACCGTCCGATACGCTGCTTCACGGCCCCCGTATAAGCTCCCTTTTCGTGGCCGAACAATTCACTTTCCAGCAAGTTATCATGTAGGGCTGCACAGTTAACTTTAACAAAACTGCCAGTGGAACGCTGACTGGAATAATGGATGGCACCGGCCACCAACTCTTTGCCAGTCCCGGTCTCTCCCGTTATCATGATGCTGGCATTACTGCGGGAAACCTTTTTTAAAGTGGCAAAAACTTTTTTAATACTGGGGCTTTCACCAATAAAGTTATCAAAATGATAAATAATATTTCGCTCACCGCGGAGATAGGTAAGTTCATGTTCATAATGGCGCATTTTCAGCCCATTAACTACCCGCAATTTCATTTCCTCGATGGAAAAAGGTTTCTGCAGGTAATCATAGGCCCCAAATTTCATTGCTTCCACGGCACTTTCAACCGTACCGTAGCCTGTCATCATAACCACCACGGTAGAAGGATTCAGTTTTTTTGCCTCCTTAAGAACATCAATCCCCCCAATTTTCGGCATTTTTATATCAGTAACCACTACGTCGTAGTTATTAAGTCCTAACTTTCCAATAGCCATACCCCCATCTTCAGCTTGATCAACAATAAAACCTTCTGCTAAAAAAACCGCAACCAGGCTTTCCCGCAATGAAACATTATCATCTACAACCAGTATCCTGCCACTGATCATGGTTCACAACCCTTTCGCTGACAAAGGGAACAAACAACCGGAAGCCACCATTTGGCTACTCGACGCTGTCCCATCCTGAAAAACACAACATATACCTGACCTTAGGATTCTCTCAAAAATTACTTCACATTTTGGCATCTCATCTTCAGGCTGTCTGTACACGATCCTCATTCACAAAGTCCTCAAAATAGCTTGCTATTCCTGCAGCTTTGCTCAATCGGATCGCACAAATCCAACCCAAATTTGAGCGCCAATTCTGCGAATTTATTTTTGAGCGAACCCTAAGTTGAGCGATTAGCAGTTAGCCATTAGCGTTTAGCTTTGAAAATTCAGGGCATTAACTCAATAAAAAACAACACCCAACGGCTGAAAGTTTCAGTAGTAAACATCCTGTAATCACTAAACTAACAGCTAGCGGCCAAAAGCTAGCCGCTTAATTTAGGCCTGAATAAAAGCTGAGGATTTTTTAAAGCTGAAAGCATTTATCTCAACTTTCTGACTTATGTTACCCAAATACATTATTAGGATGTTCGGGCTTGGCTCATAGCCGTGTCTGCCGACAGGCAGGCGGTATTGGGCACCGAATGAATCACCACGATGGTGATTCGCGGCGAACACCTCACAGCTGCACACGATGTGCAGCGAGAATGAGTAAGAGCCATGCCGAAACATCCTTTAATGAAATTTTTTCAGCCCGCCACTAACAGGCAGGACTGTTTTTTCATAACTCCGAAAGTTGAGTTTTATCTGAAAACACCAGTCTTCGGATAAACTCGTTCCTGCTTCGATTCAGGGGGAAGGATGATCCGTTAGAACGATCCCCGACCATCAGTTTTTTTATAACCACAAAAGCTATTTCGTCGGAATCACATCAAAACTTTACTTCAAGTTGCAAAAGTGTAAAGGAAGGTAAGATTATTCCCATTCAATAGTTCCAGGAGGCTTGGAAGAAATATCATACACTACCCGGTTGACACCATGTACTTCATTAATAATTCGGTTTGACAAACACCCGAGCAAATCGTGGGGCAGGCGGGCCCAATCAGCCGTCATTCCATCAACACTGGTAATGGCCCTGATGGCGATCACTTTTTCGTAAGTCCTTTCATCACCCATCACCCCCACGGTCTTCACTGGCACCAGCACAGCAAAAGCCTGCCAGATTTCATCATAGAGTCCGGCCCTGGTTATTTCCTCGATAACGATGCTGTCAGCCTCACGAAGGATTGCCAGACGTTCCGGAGTTACGGCACCAATAATGCGGATTGCCAATCCAGGACCAGGAAATGGCTGCCTTTTGATCAACTGTTCTGGCAAGCCCAGTTCCCGGCCAACCTCCCGCCCCTCATCCTTGAACAGTTCACGCAATGGCTCAATCAGTTCCATCTGCATATGCTCCGGCAAGCCACCCACATTATGGTGACTTTTGATAACCGCCGAAGGACCTTTGAACGACACGCTTTCGATGACATCCGGGTAGAGCGTTCCCTGGGCCAGAAAATGAATTTTTCCCAGTTTGCCAGCCTCATCTTCAAAAACACGGATAAATTCATTGCCGATAATTTTCCGCTTTTTCTCCGGATCAGTCACTCCGTCAAGCAGGCTTAAAAATCTCCCACCGGCATCAACATAACGTAAGTTCAGCTTCATCTTTTCGCCAAAAAGCTGTTGAACTTCCACCGCCTCATTTTTACGCAAAAGCCCATTATTAACAAAGACACAGATTAACTGGTCACCAATAGCTTGATGCAACAGCAAGGCAACCACCGACGAATCAACTCCACCACTTAAACCACAAATAACCTTTTCATCTCCAACCAGCTTTTTTATCTCCTCAACATTGCGATCAATAAAAGACCTCATCGTCCACAATCCATGGCAACCACAGATAGTAAAGATAAAATTATCCAGGATCTGCCGGCCACTGGGGGTATGAATAACTTCCGGGTGAAACTGCACACCCCAAAAGCGTCTTGCAGCATCGGAGATAGCAGCAACGGGCGCGTTATCCGTTTTAGCAATAGCCTGGAAACCCGAAGGCAAACCGCTGACCTTATCCCCATGGCTCATCCAAACCTGCTGTGGAAAAACCAACCCGGCCAATAAGGGATCCGAATAATCGGTTGAGGTCAGCTCGGCCTTACCATATTCCCGTTCCCTGGTTTTCTCCACTTTTCCACCCAGTTGAGCCACCATCTCCTGCATACCATAACAGATACCCAACACTGGAAGGTTCAAACCCAAGATGGCGGAATCAAGGCGTGGAGCTTTATCACCATAGGTGCTTGCCGGACCACCTGAGAGGATAATCCCTGCGGGCGCGAAATTTTCCACCTGTTCGACAGTCATATTATAAGGATAAATCTCACAATAAACTTTGCTTTCGCGAACCCGGCGGGCAATAAGCTGGGTATACTGGGAGCCAAAATCCAAAATGATAATTTTTTCAGCGTGAATATCTGGATTCATTTTTCACCTCGGAAACGTCCGTATAAATACTAATCTAATCGATAATTAGGAGCTTCCTTGGTAATAATCACATCATGAACATGACTTTCCCTCAGACCCGCCGGGGTTATACGAACCATCCGGGCAGAAGTCCGCAACTGATCAATATCCCGGCAACCCACATAACCCATTCCTGCCCGCAGGCCGCCAATCAACTGGTAAATGCTTGAAGATAGCGGCCCCTTATAGGGTACCCGGCCTTCAATCCCTTCGGGAACCAGCTTGGAAGCATCTACATCCTGCTGAAAATAGCGATCCTTGCTCCCTGATTTCATAGCTCCCAAAGAACCCATCCCCCGATACATTTTGTAGCTGCGTCCCTGGTAGAGAATCGTTTCGCCAGGGCTCTCTTCCGTTCCGGCAAAAAGAGAACCAATCATTATCGAATGGGCGCCGGCAGCCAGCGCCTTGACAATGTCACCGGAAAACTTCACCCCGCCATCGGCAATCAAAGGAATGCCTTCCCGGTCCGCAACCACCCTACAGTTCTGCAATGCACTCACCTGAGGCACGCCAACGCCGGCAACTACTCGGGTAGTACAGATAGAACCAGGGCCAATGCCGATTTTCACCGCATCCGCCCCGGATTTTATCAATCTTTCCGTGGCTTCGGGGGTAGCTACATTACCGACAATCAGTTGGCAGGAGAAATTCTTTTTGGTATCAGCCGTGGCTTCAATCACTCCCTTACTGTGTCCATGGGCCGTATCAATCACAATCACATCCACCCCGGCAGCAATCAGGGCGGCAATCCGCTCTTCCCGGTCCGGAGAAACTCCCACTGCCGCGCCAACCCGCAATCGTCCGAGGCTGTCCTTGGAGGAAGAGGGATATTTGCGGGTTTTTTCAATATCTTTAATGGTAATCAATCCCTGCAGTCTGCCCAGGGCATCAACAACCAACAATTTTTCAATTCGATTTTCATGAAGCAAGACCTTGGCTTCTTCCATGCTGGTACCAACCGGCACCGTCACCAGGTTGTCCTTGGTCATAACATCCCGCAAAGAACGCTCCATTTTCGTTTCAAAACGCAGATCCCGGTTAGTAACAATGCCAACCAGCTTTTCCCCGTCGACAATCGGCACCCCGGAAATGCGATATTTTTTCATAATCTCCAGCACCTCATGCACCTTCTGATCCGGATGCATGGTTATGGGGTCCACGATCATACCACTTTCTGATTTTTTGACCTTGTCAACCTCTAATGCCTGGGATTTTATCGACATATTCTTATGAATGATGCCTAGACCGCCTTCCCTGGCCATGCAGATGGCCGTCTGAGATTCGGTAACCGTATCCATCGCCGCACTCAGCAGGGGAATATTCAACTTGATTTCCCTGGTCAACCAGGTTGTCACATCCGTATCAAGGGGCAGAACCTCAGAATAACCGGGCTGCAATAAAATATCATCAAAAGTCAGTGAGAGAGAAATTCTTGATTCACTCATGGATGGCTCCTACAATTCTTCACAATTTCAAATAGCCGATAAAAGATCTATCGGGAAATTAACAAAAATTGAATGCGCTTACAGCAGTCTGTCAGTCTTCAACCGCCAAAAACTTTTCAGCCATGGCCACTTCCTGCCGGCTGCCTATATAAATGGGGCAACGTTGATCAAGATGTTCCGGGATCACATCAAGAATAGGCATGGTTCCGGTACTGGCACAACCACCGGCATTTTCCACCAGATAAGCCATGGGATTCAGTTCAAAAGGCAAGCGCAGCTTACCATCCGGGCTGCCGGAAAGCGCTGGATACGTGAAAATTCCCGATCCTTTCAGCAGAATCTGGTTAATATCCGGAACAAAACCGCCGCTATAACGCAATTTATAGCCATTTTCTTCCAGATAGCTAATAAACTTCCGCTGATTAGGCAAATATTTCTGCCGCAGGCCCCCCGGGCTATAAATATTTCCATGATCCTTCAAGACAATATTTTCCCGTGTCAGAATATATTCACCCAGACTGTTCAGAGTAAATTCATAGACCCCTTTGCCCACCGAATAAACCAGCGTTGTCCGCGGCCCATAAAGAACATACATTGCCCCCATCTGCTTGCGGCCAGCCTGCAGGGGATTATCACCAGAATAGATGGAAACGATGGTCCCAACCGCCAGATTCACATCCACCAGAGATGACCCATCCAGCGGATCGTAGCAGACAGAATACTGTCTCAGCTTTCCTTTTCGCTCAAAAATAATGATATCACTTTGTTCTTCAGAAATAATTTTTGAAACCCTGCCGGTGTGATCAAGCCGATCCTTGATAATTTCGTCGGCCAGCACATCAAGCGCCAACTGATCTTCACCGTACAAATTACTGGTCCCGGCCAGCCCCAAATCACCAGTACGCATAGCATGATTGACATATTTGGATGCAACCCCAACTTCATAAATAATGCTCGCCAAACCCATCTCGACCCCGCACCTCATAAGGTGGCTCCATAAACCCCGCCTCACATGTTTTCGCTCAACCACCATCTCTTTTCCTCCTTTGCAAACCCAGTGAATCTAAAAATCGTTGCTTTTACTCTATCAGCTCAACTTTCTGACTTGCATTGCCAGGAACATCCTGTAAATTTTTCAGCTGTTTTTAGAACAACTCAGAAAGTTGAATATCAGGATACCACGAAGCTATCAACGACGCAACCTGGCCATTTTCACCTGTTCTATATACACCTTAATCCCCGCTGAAATCCCCTCGGCAATCTTCTGCCGATACGCCGCCGAGTTAAGCCTTTTTTCTTCCATCTTGTGAGAAAGAAATGAAGTTTCAACCAGAATACTGGGCATCTGGGCTCCTATCAAGACATAAAAAGGCGCCTGTTTCACCCCCAGGTTTTTTACATCACGATATTTGCTCTTTAAGCACTTTACCAGGCTATCCTGGACGGCACGGGCCAGGCGACTGGATTCACTGATCTTCGAGTTACGCATGAGATCATTCAAAATAAGCTGCAAATCACTGATCTTTTTCGTCGAGGTTGCATTCTCCAGGGCTGCCAGTTCCATGGCTTCCTTATCAGTGGCCAGATTAAGAAAATAGGTTTCAATTCCATGGGCTTTCCGATTACGGCTGGCATTAGCATGAATGGAGACAAAAAGATCAGCTTTTTTGGTGTTGGCAATGACCGTACGTTCTTCCAGGGGGATAAAACAATCATGGTCGCGGGTCATCATCACCTGGCAATCCATCTGCTTTTTTAATTCCTTTTTCAATCTCAAAGCAATGTCAAGAACAACATCTTTCTCCATAACCCGATGCAGCCCAACTGCCCCTGGGTCTTTGCCTCCATGCCCCGGATCAATGACAATCTTGCCGATACCCAAACCAAGCTGTTGAGCCAAAGAAAGCTTACCAGCAGTACTGGCATCTTTTCCCCCGGTCTTTACTCCCTTTGATTTAGTGTGACTCTTGGCTAACCGTTCCTTAGCCCGGTTACCAATGATATCAATAACAATTCGCGGAGGATTGCTGAGATCAAAAATTTTATAGTCATCGATAGAATCCAGATTGATGACCGTACGAACTGTCTGTTTATTAAACTGGGCAACCCTTACTTTTTTCAGGATACCGTCATTTATATCAATGGTCCGACTCCCCCCACTGATGAATGAATTGTGCAAATCAAGATAAAGGGATTTAATCCGATCCCGCTGTTTCTCATGTTTCAGCACACCCCGGGAATAGGAAACCTCATGATCCAGATCAATCACTACCCGGGTATAGGTTGGAGATGACCAGTAGCGGATATTATCAACCCGGGCCTTTCCCTTCAGTTTTCCCTTTTCCCTCGGGTCTTCAGGACGATAGACTCCAGTACCACTGGTAACACAGGTAGCAGGAGAGGCTTTGGCTGCCGAGGGCGAAAGAATGAGCCTGGCCTTTGCCTTGCTGACCATATCACCCTGAGGGAAATCCTGAATGACCTTCCTGAAATACGCCCGGGACTGATCCAGGTGCCCCAATTTTTCCGCGTTAATCGCCATATGATAGAGAGAATCATCAGCCAGCCGGCTTTCCCGATAATCAGAAACAACCTTCCCATAGAGGTCATTGGCCCGCTGTAAGTCAGCATCCCAATCGGAATAATTATATAATGAAGAATAGAGGCTGGACGCCAGGAAAAGGACATCATCCGCCCGACTACTATGGGGATATAATTGGTTGATGCTGGTAAACTGTTTTATCAGCCGGATCCAGTTTTTCCGCTTAGGCCACTGTTTTTTATCATGATTAAATTGCCCATAATCCTTTTTCGCCAGCCTGTATGCCTGTTCAGCCTTTTGTTCAATAACAGAAGAGCTGGTTGCCGCAGCACGATGACCGGGAACCAGCACTATCATGAATACCAGCATGAGCAACAGAACACTCAGTCGACAAGAGAAATATTCAGACATCCTATTTTTCATGGTTCTCAAAATCTCTCAGCTAACAGGGAAAACGCCACACCTTCCAGATGAAAGCTAACCGCTCAATTCAGATCTCTGCAACTCAGATAATCGATTCCTCCCCCCTATGGCTGCCACCCGCATGGTCACTATTTTAGGCCGGCAAGGGATTCTGCCAGGTTATAGCAATGATCGCCAATTTTTTCAAAATTGGTCAGCATATCAATAAAAATAAGGCCGGCATCAACTGAACAACATCTTTCATTCAAACGTTGTACATGCCCCTTTCGGTAATGATCTTCAAGCATATTAATACTGTTTTCCAGACGTTTTGCTTCCGTCATAATCTGACCATCACCCTGTTTCAACCCAGCTAAAACAAGCTGGAGAAATTCCATCGTTTTACCGGAGATATCCTCCATTTCTGCCATAGCTTGTTCACTGAACACCACTTTACCATCAAGCCGCCGTTCTATCAGTTTGATCAAATTTTCCGAATGGTCGCCAATGCGCTCAATATTATTTACCATATACATAAGCGAGGTAACCTCGCGGGAAAATTCCGGGGTCAGGGATTGTGGACTTAAGGCAACAATAAAATCCGTGATCTCCTTTTGCAACATATCGATGGTATTTTCTTTTCGGTATATCTTGTCTACCAGTTTCATCGAATAATACTTGGAACATTCCATCGTCTGAGTAAACATTTTCAAAGCTATTTCCATCATTCTGATGGTTTCCTGCCGGACCTGGGAAACAGCCAGTGAAGGAGTCTCAAGAACCCGGTTATCCAGGTAACGCAGGTGCGTTTCCTGTTCATCTTCACCACGGGCGGGAACCATCCAGGTACTCACCTTAGCCAATAGACCCAGAAGCGGCAGGAAAAGCAAACAATTGACCACATTAAAAATGGTATGGGCATTGGCCAGATGGCGAGCAATAAAGGGTTTATCTCCGACTGACATACCAAAGACCAGGGCCTCCTTGGCAGATTTGATCACCAAATCAGGATTCTCCGGGGTAATATAATTTACAATTTTAATAAAGACAGGAAATAACAGCAGGATATAACATACTCCGATAACATTAAAAATCATATGGGCTCTGGCCGCCCGCTTGGCAGTAACATTGGTGCCGATACTGGCCAGCAGGGCGGTAATGGTAGTGCCAATATTTTCGCCAAGTATCAGGCCAACACCACTTTTAAAACTTAACGCCCCGCTCACCGCCAACGTCATGGTAATGCCGACCGTGGCACTGCTGCTTTGCAAAACAATGGTCAGCAGCGCTCCAGCCAATACCGCCAACACCGGATTATTCCCAAAGGTTACAAACACCTGTTGGAAATAAGCATGCTCTTTCAAGACCGTTAATCCGCTTTTCATCACCGTCAGACCGTAAAAAAGCATGCCGAAACCAATCAGAATTTCGCCATAGTACTGCCAGCGACGGCTGGTGGCAAAGAGGCGCAGACCCACTCCCAAGCCGATGGCCGGCAACGCATAATGCTGCACCTTGAAAGCGATCATCTGGGCCGTAATCGTCGTCCCGATGTTGGCTCCCAGAATAACCCCGATGGCCTGCAGCAGATTCATCAAGCCGGCATTAACAAAACCAACTACCATAACCGTTGTCGCGCTACTGCTTTGGACAACAGCGGTTACCCCCACCCCCACCAGAAAAGCAATAAAACGGTTGGAGGTAAGCTTTTCAAGCACCTTCCTGAGCCGGTTACCGGCAGCCTTCTGCAAACCCTCTGACATGATTTTCATGCCATAAAGGAACAGCCCCAATCCACCCATAAAGGAAAAAATCATTGATTGAACCATCAAAAAACCTCTTCAGCGATCCATATTTTTCTCAATCAGTTGACTCACTGGAACTATGGTAACCCTTGATTCCTGTGTCAATTGACCAACTCTGCGCAACGCCGCCACCGTTTCCGGATAGGGATGGCCAATACCCACAGCTGTTTTTTTAATCTGGGCAATAGCTATCAATTTTCTAAGCTGGGCCAGGATATACTGTTCATCCTTAATATTGTCCAGAAAAACATCCCTTTGCCCGGCCGGAATCCCAGCCTTTATGGCTTCATCAAAAGCCACGGTTCCGGCTATTGTCCGGCTGTCAATAAAAAAAAGCGGTTTATCATGCAAACAGTTCATAAACATAGCCATTATATGCCGATTTTCCGTCAGCTTGGAACCCATATGATTATTAATCCCCACAATCCCCGGAATGACCGACAGTTCCTTGCGGAAACGAAATAAAAGCTGCTGGTCATTCATGCTGTCAAGCAAAGCCCCGGGACCGGGATCTACGTCCGGATAGCCATGGGGTTCCATCGGCACATGCAGCATGATCTGCTGACCGGCTTGGCGAAACAGTTTGGCAACCTCCAGGGCATGCGGTGCATAGGGGAAAATAGAAAAAGTCAGGGGAAAGGATAACTGGACAAACTGTTTGGCAATGGGGATGTTCATCCCCATATCATCAATAATAATAGCAATTTTTGGTGATTCCACCTGGGGTACGGTACGGGCCTTTTCCGGACCAACCCAACGTATCCGCATGCTGCCCAGCAAATACCCGTGCCGAAGGATGAGAAGAAAATTTGTTTTTTTCCTGTCTACATAGGAAAGAAGTTGATATCCTGTTTGGTCCCGGTCGGCCAGTTCCTGACAGGCATCAAACAAACCATTTACTTCTTCAGGGTCCTGATACACGCCTTCCCAGCGGCTTAATAACCAACGACGAGAATCACGGGAAACCCATTCTGTAAAACGTTCTATTGAATCAAAATGCACATATTTTTGCGTCAGAGCATCAATGGAGGATAGAAAAGACTGGTCATTCCCCAGAGAGAGGGCAACAGTAGCACGTGGATTTTCCACCGCCAAAGGAAGAGCCTGATTATTTTTGCTGAGCCACAAAAACAAAGCCAGCAACACAATTACAACCAGTAACGTACCAATGCCGAGCCAAAAACGTAATGAGGAAAAACGCACTTTATTTTTATGCACCCAGTAGAGTCCGTTATGAGGTTATCGAAGCCCTTGAGCTAATGTCGTTTTCGGGCGTGACATCGTGAGGATAGCCCGTGACTTTTTCTGGCAAATGGAGCATCAAAAGCGTTGAAACCAATCCCGGTTAATCTTTTTACCAGCATTGTCCTGTTTGCTTTTTGCGTAGTGGGTGATATTGTTAACAGGTGCTGTTTCAAGCGCGACATCATGAGATGTCGTTGCTTTTCCCAGCGAATAGAGCGTAAAAATTGATATAATGTGGGACAGTTTTTAAAACTGTCCCGACAGGCGAGTTTGTCAATTTTAGCGCCATGAGCTGTTGGAAAAGCAGACTATCGAGCGCCAAAAAGCGCTGAAATCAGCGACCGTTAACATTACGCAAGTTCCTAACCGGACACTACTGCTTTTTACTCAATTTTCTGAGTTGTTCTGAAAATAGCCCTGCCTGTCGGCGGACACGGCTAAGAGCCAAGCCCGAACATCCTGTAGTGCCCCCGGCAATGAAAGTCAGAAAGTTGAGTTTTATCTATTGCCAGAAATAGTAAGGCAAGTCGGCATATTATATCCCGGTAATCAGTTCTGAACCTGGAGCTGCTTAAACACCTGCCAGCCCTGCAGCAATTCTACCGCCCGCTGCAACTGGATGTCCTGTTTCTCCGCTTGGCCAACCTGGGGTTTTGTTGTTTTTTCCAGGGACTTCTTCAGTGAGCTTTCATCCCCTGTTATTTTGTCACCGACTTTATCATCCGATTTCTGCTTGTCGTGGTTTTCAAAATGACCCTTAAGATCCTTCTCCTTAAGCTGATGGAAAATAGACTTTTTCCGATCAACTTTCTGGACAACCAATCCTTCCTCAACAATGATGTCTGGTTTAATCCCTTTGGCCTGGATGGAACGGCCGTTGGGAGTATAATACAATGAAGTAGTCAGCCGAATGGCAGCACCATCATCCAGGGGAATGATTGTCTGCACAGAACCTTTGCCAAAACTTGGCGTTCCCATAATCACTGCCCGTTTATGATCCTGAAGAGCCCCGGCAACAATCTCCGAGGCACTGGCACTGCCACCGTTAACCAGAACAACTATGGGAAAATCACCCTCAGTCCCATCATCATGAGCATAATATTTCATATTCTGATTTTTAAGCCGACCATCAGTATAAACAATCAACCCACTTTTCAGAAAATAATCGGAAACACGCACTGCCTGGTTCAATAAACCACCAGGATCATTACGCAAATCCAGCACCAAGCCTTTGAGGGGGCCATCCTTTTTCAACTCATCAATTTTTTTAATCATATCGGTGGCAGTCCGCTCCTGAAACTGGGTCAAACGAATATAACCAATACCAGCGGCAAGGCTTTTACTTTTAACACTGGCAATTTTTATAATATCCCTGATAATTTCCACCTCTTTCAATTCAGAAAGGCCTTCCCTCATAATCGATATGGTAATTTTTGTTCCTTTAGGTCCCCGCATTTTGCGTACCGCTTCCATTAGGGTCATATTCTTGGACAGTTCATCATTTATTTTTAAAATCCGGTCTCCCGCTTTAATACCAGCCTTGAAGGCAGGGGTATCCTCGATAGGAGAGACAACGGTTAATACCCCATCGCGAATAGTAATTTCAATTCCCAGCCCACCAAAGCTGCCCTGGGTTTCCACCTGCATTTCCTTAAACATTTCCGGCGGCATAAAAGATGAGTGGGGGTCAAGATCACTAAGCATTCCTTTAATGGAACCATAAATAAGTTTTTTACTGTCCACCGGCTCTACATAGTATTTTTGTACCAGAGATAAGACGTCAGTAAATTTTTTTATATTTTCATAAGGAATATCATCCTCTTTTGCTGCAGAATCGCTCCCCATCAGGGTAATGTTCAGGGATACCATTACCAGTAACATCAGACAAATAAGCAATAAAAATGATTTTCCCCGGTTTTTCCTTTTCATGTTCAAATTCCTCCCAACCAATACGTTCAAACTCTATAACTTGTTTCCATCCAGAAACTGACGCTTCCGGATGGGCAATCAGCTTTCTGCAGCCAGCTTAACCATCTGTTCTTCCAATGTTTTACTGACAGCTGACGGCTGATCGCTGAAAGCGTTCATCAGGAAATTAATGTTTCCGGATAGACACTAATCTTGTTTTTTTATATGGGATCACTATTGTCCAATACACATCTTACAATATCCTAAGTTAAGCGATTAGCAGTTAGCTATCAGCGTTTAGCTTTGAAAAACCAAAGCATTACGTTGATGGAAAATAACACCCAATGGGTGAAAGTTTGCAGTAGCCAACATCTTGTAATCATTAAACTAATAGCTAACCGCTAAAAACTAATAGCTTAATTTAGGTAATAGTAAACATCCTGTAATCATTGAACTAATAGCTAACGGCTAAAAGCTAATCGCTCAATTTAGGAATATATATCTTTTCAGCCATTACCCTTGTGCCATCGGTGACACCCACTCGAGGGGGTCCTGCGGTTTGCCATGCCTTCTGATTTCAAAATAAAGAGCAGGACCAATCAGAGAATCCGTATCACCAACTGAGCCAATCACCTCACGCTGACGGATATTCTTGTTGACCTTCGTTTTAAATTCCAGCAAATGACCATAGATTGAATAGTATCCCCCTCCATGATCAATAATAACCAGGTTGCCATAGCCTTTCAGCCAGCTGGCAAAGATAACCTGACCAGGGAAAATCGCTTTAACCTCCGTTCCCAGCGGAGCTTCAATATCAATACCCTTATTTTCGGTTACCGTTTTAAAACGGCAGTCACGTTCCAGTCCGAAGAACCTGACAACAACCCCGCTGGTGGGCATTGGCAAGCGACCCTTATAGCTGGACAGAGAGCCATGACGCATGGTACTCTTACGTCGTGTATTTATGATTTTCTTTAATTTTTCGGTAGCCTCAGCCAGTTCTTTAACCAAAGCCGTATAATACTCTTTTTTTCCCCTGATTTTATACAACAGCTTATTTTTTTTAGCAATATTTTCTTCCAGCCCCTCCAGTTTCAACCGTTTTTTTTCCTTCATTTCGGCCACTTGCTGCCGTTGTTTCTCAAGTAGCTGTTTTATCTTCTGATGTTCTGTCAACAGGCGGGCAAAACTGGTCATCTGCTGTTGGTCATAAATAAGGATATACTTCAGATAGGTAACCTGATTGATTTTATCTTTCAGTTTCTGCTGACCCAGGAGTTTTTCCAGCAACACTCCCGGTGGAATCATGTAGCGCACTTTTAGACGATGATTGAATTCATCGCGTTGCCGGGCCATAGCAGCGGAAACCTCCCGTAATTGCTGCTCTTCACCAACCATTGATACTCCCAGAGCCTGCAATTGCTGCTGCAGGTTATAAATTTTCAGTTCCAGCCCATGCCGCGCCCGGGAGATAGCATACAGCCCTTCCAATAACTCTTTTTCCTGATGCTGAGATGATTCAGCTTGCTGCTGAGTTTCCTGCAAACGTTTTTCCAAGCGTTTAAGTCGGGCAGCATCTTCCGCCACCGGGCCGGCAGCCCAGGCAACGCCACGGGTTCCGGAATAATCAGCCATAACTGACACCACGACAAACAATAGAGTCAGCATGCAAAGCAAAAATCTATGAATTTCATTATCTAACAATCGACAAGGGAAAAATCCTGAAATTTTCAGCAAAAATAACATTCCCATAGCGCCAGATCAATTTCCTCTTATCCATTTAAAAGATACCAGGAAACCCAGCCCTCCCAACAAAACTCCAAGAATTAAAAAACCAGCAAGCATGCGGGGGGTAAAAAAAGTCAGAGAAACCATCCCTTGAAGAAAGGGAAAACTTCCCTGCAGCCAGGCAACCAGATAGTAATAAATACCATAAATTGCAGCAACGGACAGCAGTGAAGCAATTAATCCCTGAAATAACCCTTCCAACAAATAAGGAATGGCAATATAAAACCGGGTAGCACCCACCAACTCCATAATATCAATGGCATCCCGGCGGGAATAAAAGGATAATTTGATGGTATTAGAAACAATAAAGATAGTAACAAAGAATAGAAAGCCTGTAATCCCGAGACCAAATATATGCAACAATCTCATAATTGAAAAAAAGTGATTAAGCCACTGCTGACCATACTGCAGCTCATCCACCCCAGGCTTCCGTCTAATACGGTCAACAAGACTTTCTACCGTCTGCATACCCTGCACCTTGCTTTTCAGCTGCAGTTCAAGTGAGGCAGGCAGGGGGTTACCCTTCAGCCCCTGCAGCAAGGTGGAATCCTTCCCCAGCGATTGCCTGAAATGCTGCATCGCTTTATTCTTGTCAACATAAACAACCCGGGAAACCGCCGGATGAGACTCGCAGAGATGCCGTAAAGATTTCAGCTGCTGGTGACTGATTGAATCCTGCAGGTACACTATCACCTGAAAATCAGACCGCCAGTCGTTCAAGGTTTTCTGAAGATTCAAGTAGCCGAATGAGTACAAACCAAAGATTACCAGGGAAAAGGTAATAGTAAAAATGGAAATCAGATTAATAACCAGGTGCTGGCGGATATTCTGGTAGGTTGATTTCAGCAGATAATAGAGGTAGGTTATATTCATTGATTTTCTTTGGACAAAACGTCTTCGTGCAGCATCCCGTTATGCAGGGCAAATATTTTCCGTTTGAATTTCTGCAACAGCAACTGATTATGGGTAGCCACCATTACCGTCGTTCCCTGGGCATTGACATTATTTAAAATATTCATGATTTCGGTGGTAATCTCAAAATCAAGATTGCCGGTTGGCTCATCCGCGAGGATAATCTGCGGATCATTAACCAGGGCCCGGGCAATAGCCACCCGCTGCTGCTCCCCTCCGGACAACTCCAGCGGGTAACGGTAGAGCTTCTGCTCAATACCCACCAGTTTCAACACCTTCCACACCCGCTTTTTAATTTCATTGCGAGGGGTTCCGGTAATTTCCAGCACCAGGGCCACATTATCAAAAACCGTCCGGTAGGTGATGAGCTTGAAGTCCTGGAAAACTACCCCGATGGACCGGCGAACATGGGCAATCCGGCGACGTGAAAAGCTGGTAATATTTTTCCCGTCAATCAATATCTGGCCGGATTTCGGACGTTCGGCCGCAAACAGCAAGCGCAGCAGAGTAGTTTTACCCGCCCCACTTGCGCCGGTCAAAAAGACAAAATCACCCGCCTCAAGCGTAAAGGAAACATCCTGCAACACCGCAACCGTAGGCAGGTAATTTTTATAGAGGTGAAATACCCTGATCATCAGCAACCAGTTTCTCAATCATTTCCCAAAGTTGGGCTACATCATCAATCGGAATCTCGACACTATCACCCGCACGACGCTCTTTTACTTCCAGGATGCCCCGGGAAAAACCTTTTCTTCCAACCGTCAACCTCAAAGGCATACCGATAAGATCAGCATCCTTGAATTTTATTCCCGGCCGTTCGTTCCGGTCATCGTAGAGGGTTTCAATACCTCGTTCCTGCAGTAGGGCATACAGCTGATCACAGTAGGCCACTACCTCCTCATTTTTAGTGTCCAGGCAAAGCAGGGCAACTTTAAAAGGGGACAGGGCATAGGGCAGCATCATTCCCTGCTCATCATGGTTCTGCTCAATGGCAGCGGCCACCGTCCGGCCAATCCCGATCCCATAACAACCCATAACCATCAATTTTTCCTTACCATGCTGATCCAGAAAGGTGGCGGATAAAGCTTGACTGTATTTGACCCCCAGCTTAAAAATATGCCCGACCTCAATCCCCCGGACCACTTCCATCACTGCCCCACAGCGGGGGCAGGCATCACCGGCCTGCACTTCCACCAGATCACCAACCTGGGAGGCGGTAAAGTCCCGACCATAAACCACGTGCCGCAAATGGAAACCATCACGATTGGCTCCGCAAACCAGCGAGGACATTCCCGCAAGTTCCTGATCAGCAACAACTTCTATCTTCACCGTCACCGGCCCCAAAGATCCGGCTCTAGTTGCAAAAGCCTCGTTAATCTTTGCCTCTTCAGCCAATTCCACCCATTGAACTCCCAAAAGTGCTTTCAACTTAGTCTCACTCACCTGTCTGGCGCCATTAACTACCACCATACATAAACCCTGATCACTTTCATAGACCATTGATTTAACGGTTTCCCGTGGTTCAATTTTGAGGAAAGCACACACTTCCTCGATGGTACCACAATCCGGAGTCGATATTTCTTCCATAGCCGGCACCATACTTCGATCTCCCCCCCCCACTTCGGGAGCCGGACAAGCCCGTTCAGCTTTTTCCAGATTGGCGGCATAGCTGCATTCGCTACAGGTCGCCACTCCATCTTCACCCGAATTGGCCAGCACCACAAATTCATGGGAAAAACTGCCACCAATGGCGCCACTATCCGCCTCAACTGCGCGAAAATCAAGTCCACAGCGTTTAAAAATCCGATCATATGCAGCAAACATGACATGGTAGCTCTTTTCAGCCATCTGGTCATCAACATCAAAACTGTAGCCATCTTTCATGATAAATTCCCGCCCACGCATAAGCCCGAAGCGCGGCCTGATTTCATCCCGAAATTTGGTCTGAATCTGGTAGAAGTTCAGCGGCAGCTGCCGATAAGAACGGATTTCATGGCGGACAAGATCAGTAATCACCTCTTCGTGGGTGGGTCCGAGACAAAATCCCCGCTGATGACGATCGGTAAAGCGTAACAATTCCTTACCATACTGGTCCCAGCGGCCACTTTCCTGCCAGAGCTCCGCCGGCTGAACCCCCGGCAGCAATAACTCCTGGGCTCCTGCCCGGTTCATTTCCTCTCTGACGATCCGCTCAACATTGCGAATAGCCATGAGTCCCAATGGCAGATAGGCGTAGATGCCGGCAGCCAGACGGCGGATCATCCCGGCCCGCAACATCAATTTATGGCTGATGACCTCCGCTTCCGTTGGATCTTCTTTTAACGTGGGAATATACATTTTGGAAAAACGCATAATGGTTCAACTCCTTCTTGAAGTTCGTATCATATCGCAAAAATCAGCGGTGGTACTCCGCCCAATGAATTTATTTATTCAAAATTAACTTTTATTTTTACCATGAAGGGCATGAAGTTTTAAATTCTTGCTTCTTCATGCTCTTCTTTTCTTCATCCTAAGTTAAGCGATTAGCTGTTAGCTATCAGCGTTTAGCTTTAAAAAATCAAGACATTACGTTGATGAAAAATAACACCCAATGAGTGAAAGTTTGCAGTAGCCAACATCTTGTAATCATTAAACTAATAGCTAACCGCTCAATTTAGGTTCATGGTACATATTCTTTCGAGTGTTTCGAGGTTAATCTCTTTTTATATTTTCATGATTTGAACCAAGAAAGTGGAGCTTTTACAATACCAACAACACTACTTATGAAACTCACTTGTTCATGTCAAGAAATAAAAAGCCCCCGGCAGGAATGCCGGGGGCTTTCACAGACTTACTCAAGAGCTGACAAGACTTACATATCGCGACGGTCAGCCATATCGAAGAGTTTACGCTCTTTCTTTTCCTGGATACCCAGGGCTGCACGTTTCTTGTCAATATGGTCGATTATCTTCTGGGCATGTTCATACGGATCCTTGGCGAAATCCCACATACCGCCATGCTGTTCTTCCAGACCCTTGAACAGCAAGTCTTTGAACTTGGTGTTATCGGTAACCGGGAAGCTAACCCCCAAAACAGTGTAGACCCCGGAGGAAACAAAATACTGACCGATAGAGATAGCCTTTTCACTCATCCATTCAGGCGCCGAACCGGCCACCGGCAGATCAGAGATCTTGTCACCCAGGCCACCGGTTTTAACCATCTCAGCGGCAGCAATCAGGATACGGCTATTGTCGACACAGGAACCCATGTTAAGGACCGGCGGCAGACCGGTAGTCTCGCATACTTCCGCCAGGCCATCGCCACAGTATTTGGCCGCTTCCGGAGTCATCAGGCCGGCCTTGGCCAGCGAGATGGCGGAACAACCAGTCTGAACGACCAAGACATTATTCTTGATCAGCTCTTTAACCACTTCCACGTGGACCCAGTCATGTTTGACTCGGGGATTGGTGCAACCGACGACGCCGGCAAGCCCGCGGATACGGCCATTGATGATATTGTCATTCAGCGGCGTATAAGAAGCACGGTAGGTACCACCCAGCGCATAGTTAATATATTCATGGGAAATCCCGGAAATGCTCATCTGTGTATGTTTAGGGATTTCTACCGGCCTGGTGCGATTTTTATAACGCTCAATGGCCATGTCAACAATTTTATCAACGCATTCACGGGGCTTAGCTTCATCCAATTGCACATGGATAGCGCCTTCAATATGAGCCCGGGAGTTGGTAGTTATAAACTTGGTACCATAACACTCGGACAGCGGTGCCAGACCCTGCATGATGCACTGGATATCAACACCCATGGCATCGATAGCCCCGGTGACAATCACCGGTTCAGCGGAAAGGAAGTTACCGATATGGGGTATCCCATGGCGCATCATCACTTCGGCCCCGGAACAGCACATGCCGCCTAGGACGATACCCTTGGCACCGGCAGCCTTGGCTTTTTCGATATTCTTCGGATCGTTGCAAGCGTCGATCATCGATTCAAACAAGCCGGGCTCATGGCCGTGAATGATAACGTTGACTGACGCTTCATCCAGGCAACCCATATCCGTCATGGCATGAATAGCTTTCGGAGTCCCATAGAGAATATCAGACAGCTCGGTGGCAACCATGGAACCGCCCCAACCATCGGACAAAGCCGTGCGCTGGAACTGCTTGGTGATATTGTTATATTCCTGGTCAACCCCGATATGGGTATGGTGCATCATTTCCATGATTTCACGCATGGCCCCACGGGGGACAATGCCCAATTCCCGCCAATCCTCCAGGGTTTTTTCCGGCACCCGCTTCATAAACGGAATCTCACCTTCCACCTGGGTGTAGGTTCGTTCCAGTTCTTCAGCCAGCTCCAAAGCCATTTCCTTGACTTCGCGATCCTTAACTTCCCCGTCCACTTCAACAGTAATGGGAATATCAATTTCACTGCAGACATATTTCAGTTTGTCCACATCTTTAATGCTATAATCGGTAATTTTACCCTGGACAACTTCTTTAAACAGGTCCAGTATCGACATCCCGTGGTCGGTATGGGCGGCAGCACCACCAACAACCATACGGGCAAAGTTACGGGCCTGGATAGTATCAATGGTCGCTCCGCAAACACCTACTTTCGCATAGGGATCTTTCGGGCTCAAACGGCAAGGACCCATGGAACAGTTCTTACAACAGGCAGATTTACTACCAATCGGACAAACTGCCATATCGTTTGCCCGGTCAAAACAGGTCTGTACCCCATCTCTTTTTGCTTTTTCCAGCATCTGAAGAGTGGTTTCACAGATACTAGCTTCCTGAATGTTCAATTCTTTGGCCATTACTACCTCCTTGATAGCGTTGTTTAGTTATTATTCGTTCAATAATAAATTGCCTCACTTATAAACGGCAAAAGAGCGGTTGCAACAATTATTCCAGATATGAATAAAAATTATATTTTCATGTTTGCCGAACGGAAATCTACCATCTTTTATTGCCAAGCTGCAATCAGATAGAAAAAAGTAATAAAAACCAGACAATTACAGAATTCTCGGTCATCATCCACTGATCATCATTGGAAACGTTTTAAAACCTCCGCGGCATACAGACCGGGTGAAAACCATAAAAATATTCCGCAATTTTTTCGCATACGCAAAATTTGCGGAAAAATTTTCGCGCACTCACATTCCACCCTCATCGCTTTTTGCCATCAACTCATCCAAATCCTTCTGCAAACTGGCCGGCAATCCTTCTATCGCTACATTTAAAAAACCCCTGACAATAGTCGAAGTTGCCTCTTCTTCAGACAAGCCGCGGGCCATCAAATATTCAACTTCTTCCTGAGCAATCTTGCCAACTGCTGCTTCATGGGACATTTCAACCCCGGAAACCCGACCCTCCAACTCCGGGATGGCATGGATCAGACCATGCTTACGGAGCATCAGTCCATGACATTCCAGATGCGCCTTCACCGAAGGATCCTCACCAATCAGGTGACCACGGGCAATAATATCCCCACCAAAGGAAACCGTCCGGGAAATAACTTCAGCCTTACATTCAGGATATGACAATACCACCCGCGACCCCATATCAAGATGAGAACCGGAAGGAGCTGCCACAATGGAGTTGAAACGGGCTGTAGCCCCTCGGCCACGCAGGTAAGCCGTAGGATACATCTGCAGCGAACGAACCCTCTTCATACTGATGTAATTGGAAATATAAGTTCCACCTTCCTCCACCTGGACAACGGTGCGGGGCCGGGTCATCACCTCTTCACCCCAATGATGGATCATGGTAAAACTGAGGCGGGCATTCTTTTTGATATATAGTTCACTGACCCCTAGGTGCAGCCCCTGTTTCAGCTGGTGGGAGGTGGCACAACCGCTGATAATTTCCAGTTCAGCCCCTTCTTCCACCACGATAATATTATGCACATTCTGCAGCACTTTCTCACTGTTCATAAATAAGCAGGCCTGTACCGGCAATTGGGTTTTTGTCCCAGCCAACGCCCGGATAAAATAACCATTATCAAAATCCAACGCCACTTTTGCCGTATACTTATCGGCGTCAAGCTTAACCGCCTGCCACCAGTATTCAGGAAGGCCATCATACTTTTCCAGGGCCTGACGCATGGGCATGACCTCTACACCCTCCGTCTGGCGGCTGCAGTGGCCAATCTCATGGTTTACCTGTAAAAAACTTGCTGCCCGATCATGGTCGTCAACGTCAAAACCAGCCTTCACCAAGGTTTCCCGCTCATCGGCCAACAGTTTATCATAGGTCGGAACCTGATCATGCTCTGGTTCATGAATATAACCATTAAGATCAATATCCTCAGCATACGGGCAAACCTTCTCTTGGGCCTGTTCGGCCAGCAGCCGCTGCTGATCAGTTAAATGACACATTGGGCACACTCCTCAAAACCTTTTTCATTGATAGTGGAAAAAATCTGGTTAGGATTACCCGAGCAGACGATGGCCCCATCGATCATCACATAACCAAGATCCGCGTTGAGATAGTCAAGGATATAGCCCGTATGGGTTATAATCAAGCCGGAGCGCTTCCGGGTACGGTTCAAATGACGCTGGAGAAGTTCACCGGCCACCTCACCGATGAGATGCATATTTTCAATATCAACCCCTGATTCGGGCTCATCAAGCATGATAAAGTCAGGCTTTTGCAGCATAAGTTGCAGTATTTCTGACCGTTTCATTTCACCACCGGAAAAGCCGACATTAAGATCACGATCAAGAAAATCGGTAAAATTAAGCCGTTCAGCCAAATTCGTATAATCCATTCCTGACCGGTTGCAGATATCAGCCATCTGCCGGGTTGAAAGCCCCCTGACGGTCGGCGGTCGCTGGAAAGAGACTCCCATACCCAATTGCACCCGTTCGTTAATGGGCATCCGGGTAATATCAATTCCCTTGAACAGAATCCGTCCCTGAACCACTTTATAATTACTGAAACCGATCAAAGTCAGCAAGAGGGTGGTTTTGCCGGAGCCATTTTTTCCAAACAGGATATGGGTACGCCCTTTGGGAATCTCAAAATTCACCCCTTTTAAAACCTGTTTTTCGCCGACATTGACCCAAAGGTCTTCAACTTTAAGCATATTCCCTCCCTGTTCATGGCCGGTTTGTTGGGTGCGCTAAAGCAATGTCCCCGGGCATCTACCACGAATCACTAATGGGAAACAGATTTAAAATCTGCCCCCCATCCAGGCGCCCAAAACCACCTTGAACCAAACCCGAACATCTTGAAAACTTATAAGATTTAATTATTCACTTGCCTACGAAAAAACCAACAAAACTGATGGCACAATAAAAACTTCATATTCGAGGCAGGCAAAACTTGAGTCATGAGACGTACTGATAAGTACGTTGCAATGACGAAGGTTGCAGCATAACGAAGAAGATGGAGTTTTTACGAAGCCATCAAAACTGTTTTCGGCTGTCCAGCATAATAGTAACCGGACCGTCATTGATCAATGAAACGTCCATCATTTCCTGAAACCTCCCACCGCAGGCGGCAATTCCCTGCCGCTGCAACCCTTCAAGGACCTCCAGGTACAGTCGTTTTCCGGTCGCCGCATCACCCGCCCCAAAAAAAGAGGGACGGGTTCCCTTGCGCACATCGCCGAAAAGCGTAAACTGGGAAACCAGCAGGACCTCACCTTTCACTTGCGCCAGAGAACGATTCATCTTTCCCTGTTCATCGCCAAAAATACGCAAGCCACTGATTTTCCTAACCATATACTCAGCATCAGTCGCTCCGTCACCTTTAGCTACACCTAACAGAACCAGTAAACCCCAGCCTATCACAGAAACTTCCTGACTGTCAACCTCAACTGAAGCTTTTTTTACCCGTTGGACCACCGCACGCATTGGTAACAACTCCTTATTACTCAACTTTCTGGGTTGCATTGCAAGGGATACATTACAGGATGTTCGGGCTTGGCTCACAGCCGTGTCTGCCCAGCCTGCCGGCAGGCACGGCGACAGGCAGGGCTGTTTTTAGAACAACTCAGAAAGTTGAATTATTCTAATTGGTCTAACTGCCTCCAGGGCAGGGATTTAACCTTGACTTACCGCTGTTTTTTCACTATCTGACATTAAGGCTGTCTTGAAAAGACGAAAGTTTAGCATAAGTCCAGAGACAGACCAACCATGAACCAATACCTCCTTGGCATACCTGAACAAAAGTGAGTAGCATGACGGGAAATACAACCAAAACCAATGGCCCGACCATCAAAACCGAAACCATGGCTCAACTGCTGCTCTCCCAGGGACATTGGCAACAGGCCCGGCAGGTATACCAGGAAATTCACGATCAGGATACCGAAAAATATGCCCACCTGCGGGAAGTACTAGCAGAAATTGACCGGGAATACACCAGCAAACAGCCGAAGATTCCCGACCAAAGCATCATTATCAAAGCCCAAATTGACTATCTTAAGACCTTTCTCAAACAATTAAAGGATTGAAATATGGAAGCATCATTACTGGTCATTCACGGACCAAACCTCAATCTTCTGGGGAAACGTGAACCTGAGATTTATGGAACCACTACCCTGGACCTGATCAATGAACAGATCAATCGGCGAGCCAGCCAACTTGGCCTACAGGCCCAATGCATTCAAACCAACTATGAAGGAAAAATTGTTGATTTGCTACAGGAAGCAGCGCAAGATCATCAGGCTGTCATCCTCAATCCAGCCGCCTATACCCATACCAGTATCGCCATCCGGGATGCCATTGCCGCCATAGCCATCCCGGTCATCGAAATCCATTTAAGTCAGATCAGCAATCGAGAGCCTTTCCGACACACATCACTTACCTCCCCGGTCTGCGCCGGGATAATCAGCGGTTTTGGCGCTCATGGCTACTTGCTGGCAGTGGAAGCCGCAGCTCTGCTGCTGCAAACAAACGCATGAATACCGCAGAGACCAACAACAACCAAGCCACCAGCAGCCATCTAAACAAGCTCAAACTTCAGCTATCCGGAGACCAAGTAGAGGCCTTCTTCCTCCATACGCTTCCATCGCTACGCTATTTCAGTGGCTTCACCGGTGACAGTGGTTTTCTGCTGGTTGAAGCAAACGAGGCAACTTTTTTTACCGATGGACGTTATACCACCCAGGCAGCCAGCGAACTTCCGGCTGAAATTTCCCTGGTCCAGATTAACTCGTTCGCCCAGCTGACTTCACACCTGGCCGAACGAAAAATTACCTTGTTGGGAGTGGAAGAACAAAGTTTTTCCATCTTCCGGGACCGGGAACTAAAAAAAATAAACCCCAACCTGCAAACAATATTCTGTCAGCAACAGATTGGCATCCCCAGACTCCATAAGGATAAAGAAGAACTATTTCTGATCAAACAGGCCATCGCCATCGCGGAAGAGGCTTACCAACGAACCATCACCCAGATCAAACCCGGCATCAGCGAACAAGATATCGCCATGGAGCTCGAACATCAGATGAAACGCCTGGGGGCGGAGCGAACCGCTTTTGATCTGATTGTCGCCAGCGGCTATCGCAGCTCCCTGCCTCATGGGGTTGCCTCATCAAAACCCATTGTCCCGGGGGATATGATAACTATTGATTTTGGCGCCTGCTACCAGGGATATCACAGCGATCAAACGTGTACGATTTTTCTCGGTGAACCAGATAAAAAACAGCAGCAAATCTACCAGACAGTTTTCCTGGCCCAGCAGGCCGGAATCAAGGTCGCCCGGCCTGGAATGGCTGCCAACGAACTTGACCACAGTGTCCGGGAGGTGATAGAACAGGCCGGTTACGGTGAATATTTCAGTCACGGTACTGGTCATGGTGTTGGGCTTGAAATCCATGAAGCACCATCCATTTCTTCCCATTCCAGCGATATTTTGTCAGCCGGCACGATATTCACCATTGAACCAGGTTGCTACTTTCCCCATCAGTGGGGAATCCGGCTGGAAGATATGATTTATCTTACCGACCAGGGAAGCCAGGTATTGACCACCCTTGACAAACAGCTTGATTCAGCTATTATCGAGTAGAATAATCACCGGAATTGCTGACTGCTGCCGCTTGCATCATCCATAGGCCGTAATCTGGCAGCCCCAATCCGAACCAAAGGTAAGGAGCAAAAAACATGTATTCAACCCCTGATTTCCGCAAAGGACTGCGCATCGAATTGAACAATGAACCCTATATTATCGTTGATTTTCAGCACTTTAAACCTGGTAAAGGCGGTGCTTTTGTCCGCACGAAACTAAAAAATCTGCTCAACGGCAGAGTTGTTGATAAAACCTTCCGTTCCGGTGAAAAGGTTGGCAAACCAGATATTGAAGAAAAGGAAATGCAGTTCCTTTACAAGGACGACGAGTATCATTTTATGGACAACGCCAACTACGAACAAATTTCCCTGCAGGCTGAACTGATTGGAAACAGCAAAGACTTTCTGCAGGAAAACACCAATGTAAGCATTCTTTTCTATCAGAACCGGCCTATCAATCTGGAATTGCCCATTTTTGTCGAACTGGCGGTGGTAGAAGCTGAACCTGGAGTCAAGGGGGACACTGCCAGTGGAGCCAGCAAGCCGGTTACCGTGGAAACAGGAGCAAAAATCCAGGTGCCCTTGTTTATTGAGGAAGGAGACCGATTAAAAATAGATACCCGAACCGGCGAATATATTGAACGCGTCAAAAAATGATGCGTCTAAAAAACATTCTCAGTCCGCTTGCTGCGGCCACACATCTGTAAAGTAAGTAATCGTTCTTGATGATGACCCGGCAGGCTGGGCAGACACGACTATGAGCCAAGCCGGAACATCCTTAGGCAATTGCTTTATAAACGTGAGATATTGATAAATAAAAGATTAATGATTTCAATATATTATAATTAGTTACTCAGAAGCATACATCATGGCTAAAAATTCACCTGGCAACACCATAGACTCCCTGAGAGCTAAAATAGACTTCCTGGATTTAGAGCTGCTCAAACTGCTGAATCAACGGGCCCGGTTAGCGACAAAAATCGGGGAAGCAAAAAAGATTGAACAAGGTGATTTTCATGTTCCTTCCCGGGAGCAGAAAATTTACCAACAATTGGAACGGCACAATCAGGGGCCGTTACCAAACCAGGCTGTCCGCCATATTTTCCGGGAAGTCATTTCCGCTTCCCTGGCCCTGGAGAAACCACTCCAGGTTGCCTATCTGGGACCAAGGGGAACTTTCACCCACCTGGCCGGCCAGAAATTTTTTGGCTACTCGGCTGAATTGCGGCCGGTAAACAGTATTAAAGAAGTTTTTGAAAGTGTTGACAAAGACCGTTATATTTATGGGGTGGTCCCGGTGGAAAATACCACTGAAGGAATCGTCAGTCACACGCTGGACATGTTTACCCAGAACCGGGTTTTCATCAGTGGCGAAATCCTACTCCAGATAACCCACGATCTGCTCAGTCAAAGCAATGATCCGGGAGCTATCAATAAAATCTACTCCCATCCCCAGGCCCTGGCCCAATGCCGGACTTACCTGGAAGAACATTTTCCCACCGTCCCGGTAATAGCGGTGAGCAGCACCGCCCAGGCAGCGATGATGGCTGCTGAGGAGCCTGGAACAGCCGCCATTGCCAATGAATATGCTGCCTCGGTTTACCATCTGCAGGTTATTGAAACTTCCATTCAGGATATCAGCCATAACATCACCCGTTTTCTGATTCTTTCCACCCAGGAAACATCCCATGTCCCCGGCGAGCAGTATAAAACAACAGTACTGTTTTCCGCCAAGGACCAGGCCGGCACCCTGTTTTCTCTCTTGAAGCCTTTTTCTGATCATGGCGTCAATCTGAGCAAAATTGAATCACGTCCCAAGCGGGGCGAGCCGTGGCAATATATGTTTTTCATTGACCTTGATGGATACCAACAAGATGAAAACGTGGCCGCAGCCCTCAAAGAGCTGGAGGAAAAGAGCCAGTATTACAAAGTTATTGGTTCTTATATTAAAGGAAGAATTTAGGCTATGAATCATGAATAGAGCAACAAAACCATTACAAGGAATCATTCATGTTCCCGGAGACAAATCCCTCAGCCACCGGGCAGCTATCATGGCCGCTCTGGGGCAGGGGAAAAGCTGCCTGCGTGGATTTTTGCGGGCTGAGGACACCCTGAATACCTTGAACATTTTTCAGGCCTTGGGGATAACCATTACCGGCTTGGAGGCTGAGGGAGAAATTGAAATTCAGGGCCGGGGGCTGCACGGCCTGCGGGAAGCAGCCGATATTCTTTACAGTGGAAATTCTGGCACCACCACCAGGTTGCTGACCGGGCTATTAAGTGCCCAGTCATTCTTTTCAGTCATCAGCGGTGATACCTCTCTCAACCAACGACCCATGGGGAGAATTATCAAACCTCTCAGCCGGATGGGAGCCACCATCTGGGGACGGGAACACCATACCATGCCACCCCTGGCCATCCAGGGGCAGCAGCTTGCCGGAATCACCTATTCCAGCCCGATCGCCAGTGCCCAGGTAAAAACATCCCTGATGCTGGCCGGAGTATACGCCGACAGTCCATTAACCATCATGGAACCATCCCTGTCCCGGGATCATACCGAAAGAATTTTCAGGTCACTCGGTATTCCGGTTCAAACTTCGGTGGCTGAAGATGGCGTTGCAACCATCAGCATGTCTCCGGCTCACCATGATTATAACGGTACTGATTTCATCATCCCCGGCGACATCTCCGCAGCCGCTTTTTTCCTGGTGGCCGCCATGATCAATCGTGGTTCCCAACTAACCATCACCAATGTCGGTCTCAATCCAACCCGCTCCGGCATCATTCAGGCTCTGCAAAAAATGGGTGGTGAAATCATCATCGAAAACCTACGGGAAACCGGCGGCGAACCGGTTGCTGACTTGACGGTCCACGGAAACCGACAGCTTCAGGGAACCGAAATTTCCGGCGCCCTGATTCCCCTACTCATCGATGAAATTCCCATTCTCGCCCTGGCAGCCGCCCATGCCGAGGGAACAACCACCATCAGGGATGCCCATGAACTGAGGGTCAAGGAAAGCGACCGACTGGAGGCCATTACTCTGCTGCTCGATGCCCTGGGAGTTCAAACAGAAGCGCTTGAAGACGGCATTATCATCCATGGAGGCATCCGGATTCCGGCAAAGCGGCAACTGTCATTCAGGACCTTTCATGATCACCGGATTGCGATGACGGCAATCATTGCCGGAACCACACAGGGAAATAAAGTAAAACTTGACGACTCTCTCTGCGTCAGTACCTCATTTCCCAATTTCAGCCAAATGCTGGACATGGTCCGGCAATAAGGATTCACACAAAAATAAATGACAAAAAAAACGTCCATAAAACCGAAACGACTGGTGGTTACCATTGATGGCCCATCAGGGGCTGGCAAAAGCACCATCAGCAAGATTCTGGCGGCCCAAGAGAATTTCACTTATATCGACACGGGAGCCATGTACCGTTGCGTGGCGCTCCAGGCCAAAAAACAACATATCGCCATAGATGATGACTTCCTGCTTGCCCGTTTATGCCAAGAGATAGAGATCCATTTTCAATGGGAAAATGGGGTAAACCGGGTATTTTGCAATGGTGAAGAAGTTACGGAGAAAATTCGCACCCCTGAAATGGACATGCTCTCTTCAGCTGTTTCAAAAGTTCCTGCGGTCCGCAAATCTTTGGTTGCCATGCAGAGACAGCTGGGGGAAAGTGGCCCGGTTATTCTTGAAGGACGAGATGCCGGCACCGTAATTTTCCCCCACGCTGAGGTTAAAGTCTATTTAGACGCTTCACCACTGGAACGCGGCAAACGCCGGTACCTGGAACATCAACAGCGTGGACAGGGCAATAGCCTGGAAAAAGTAGTTGAGGAAATCAATCAAAGGGATTTTAACGATAGCTCCAGGGCTCATTCCCCCTTATCACAGGCTGAAGATGCCCATCATCTGGATACCACAACCATGGATATTCCCGCCGTGGTCTCAGCCATCACCAGATTGATAAGGAAGGCCGATGAAGATTAAGTTAGCCACCACTGCCGGTTTTTGCTTTGGGGTTAAACGCGCGGTTAACCTGGCGGTCAGAGCCACGAAAGATTATCCTGACCAACCCATTTATACCCTGGGGCCTATCATTCACAATCCCCAGGTGGTTGAAAATCTGGAAGAAAAAGGTATTCATCCCCTGGATTCTCCCGAAGACGTGGACCACGGAATTATTATTCTCCGCTCCCATGGCGTCACCAGACAGGAGCTGACCCAATTAAACAGCAACCCTGCAATAACAGTCATCGATGCCACCTGCCCTTTTGTCAGAAGGGCTCAGGAGATCGTTGCCCAGATGAAGCAGGAAAATTATCAGATAATCATTGTCGGGGAAAAACATCACCCTGAAGTAGCGGGATTGATCAGTTATGGAGATCCCGCACATACCCTGGCAATTTCCGGCCCGGAAGAAATGCCAGCTGAGGTCATCCAACATCAGGAAGCTCCCCACAAAATTGCCCTGCTGGCCCAAACCACCCAATCATATGAAAACTTCAACAGTGTCGCTGAATGTTTATTGCCCCTGAAAGGCGAAACCCGCTGTTTCAATACCATCTGCAATGCCACCAGTGACCGACAGCAGGAATCATCGGCTATCGCCACTGAGACTGATTGCATGATTATTATCGGCGGCTTTTCCAGTGCCAACACCACCCGCCTCTATCAGTTGTGCAAATCAATACAACCATGCTCATACCATATTGAAATCCCTGAGCAGCTGCAGGCAAAATGGTTTGCAGGCATTCAGACCGTGGGTGTTACTGCCGGTGCCTCGACCCCTAAATGGCTGATCGAAAAGGTTATCCATAAAATTAACAACCTGTCATGATAACCCAGCTTTCTGCAGCAAAATAACAATAGCGATTAAACCGATAATACCCTGCCCAAATCAGCTTTTTTCTTTACAGGCAAGAATAAATATAATTTGCATTTATCACCTGCCTGTGATATAGTGGCAACCCTAAAAAAAGCGACAATGGCTGTTCAACGTCATTCAACTGCCTTTCAACCTGATTCAGCAGGCTGCGGCAGAGTTAAGAATAAGGCAGACCATTCGTCGACATCTCACAGGGGGTAAGATTGTCAATGGAAGAAAACAACATCACCACAACTAACGAAGAACAGGAAAGCAGCAAGATTGAAGAAGCCAGCAAAGAATTCCAGCCAGCAGATGCTGATCAGGATTTTGATGATGAGGATTTTTGCGACTTTGAAAAAATGTACGAAGAAAGTATCAAGGATGTCAAAGTCGGCGGCATTGTCAAAGGAAGAGTTATTCAAATGAATCCTGACAGTGCCGTTATTGATATCGGCTATAAATCAGAAGGCCAGGTACCTCTCAACCAATTTACTGATGCCCAAGGGAATTGTACCCTCAAGGTAGGTGATGAAGTTGATGTATTTCTTGAGCGTTATGAAGATGAAAATGGCAACATCCAGTTGTCGCGGATCAAGGCTGAACGGCTTAAGGTCTGGGAAGATATAAAACGGATTTACGATGAGGAATCCTCCATTCCCGGCACCATCACCGGCAAGGTTAAAGGCGGCCTTTCGGTGGATATCGGCGTTCCGGCTTTTCTCCCGGGGTCACAGATAGACCTCAAACCGATTCGCAACCTGGATAAGCTGATTGGCGAAACGTTCGATTTCAGGGTTCTCAAACACAACCAAAAACGCAACAACGTGGTCATTTCCCGCCGGGCCCTGTTAGAAAAAGAACGGGAAGCCTTGAGAGAGGTACTGCTGACCAAACTGCAGGAAGGCTCAATATTAGAGGGCATCGTTAAAAATATTACCGATTATGGTGCTTTCATTGACCTTGGCGGCCTTGACGGGCTACTTCATATTACCGATATTTCATGGGGAAGGGTCAACCATCCTTCTGAGCGGCTCACGATCGGCAATGAGGTCACCGTGAAAATCATCAAGTACGACGAGGAAAAACAGCGGGTATCTCTGGGCATGAAACAGCTTAAAGAGGATCCGTGGGCATCCGCAGCCGAAAAATATCCGCAAGGGACCAAAGTCACGGGTAAGGTTCTGAGCATTAAGGATTACGGTGCCTTTGTTGAAATTGAAGAAGGCATTGAAAGTCTGGTTCATGTTTCAGAAATGTCCTGGACCAAAAAGATCAAGCATCCTTCACAGGTGGTATCGGTAAGCGATAAGATTGAAGCTATCGTTTTGAGTGTTGACATAGAAAAACGACGCATTTCCCTGGGAATGAAACAGATTGAACCCAATCCATGGGATACTTTGATTGACAAATACCCCATTGGCACCAAAATTGAGGGTGAAATCAAAAATATCACCGACTTTGGCATTTTTGTCGGCATTGAAAATGATATTGATGGATTGGTACACATCTCTGACATTTCCTGGAGTAAACGCCTGAAGCATCCAGGTGAAGAGTTTACTAAAGGCCAGACCATTCAGGCAGTTGTCCTTAACCTTGACAAAGATAATCAACGGTTTTCCCTGGGAATAAGACAGTTGCAGGAAGATCCCTGGGAAACCATCAGCAAAAAGGTTATTGCCAGTGACAATGTAAATGGGAAGGTTACCAACCTGACTGATTTCGGTGCTTTTATTGAATTGGAAGACGGAGTTGAAGGACTGGTTCACATCTCCGAAATCACCGCTGATAAAAATAAAAAGCCTGAAGATGTCCTCAAGGTGGGTGACCAGATCACCGCCAAAGTTCTTAATATCAATTATAATGACCGGAAAATTGCCTTAAGTATCAAGGGCTACCTTGAGGAAAAAGAAAAGCTGGAAACCGGAGAATATATGAGTGACAGTTTCCAGAAAGGCAAAGTCTGCCTGGGAGAAATCCTGCAGCAGGCAACTTCTGCATCCGCTAAGAATACGGATACCGAAGAGGAAAGTGATGAAAAAGCGGCAGAAGCAGAAATAGAAACAAAAGCAGAAGAGACCCCGGCTCAACCAGCTGAAGAAGCTGATAAAACCGAAGAAGCTGATAAAACCGAAGAAGCTGATAAAACCGAAGAAGCTGATAAAACCGAAGAAGCTGATAAAACCGAAGAAGCTGATAAAACCGAAGAAGCTGATAAAACCGAAGAAGCTGATAAAACCG
>Ga0307990_1000142_pt1 | contig 67850 bp, 55 predicted proteins | sample EllFjometagen129_FD_203168 | JGI IMG/M metagenome (GOLD analysis project Ga0307990, IMG submission 203168) | Marine microbial communities from Ellis Fjord, Antarctic Ocean - #129 | ecosystem: Environmental > Aquatic > Marine > Unclassified | place: Southern Ocean | collected 2014-10-08
ATCAAAAAGAACATAATCGTAGTTGTCCTTCACCTTTTCAACAACCCTTTTCAACAGATACTCTCTTTCGGGCATATTTAGCATTTCAATCTCAGCACCAACCAGGTCAATATGGGAAGGTATGAGATCGAATCCTTTAATTTCGCTGTTCAAAATAATCTTTGCGGGATCAGCCTCATCGATCAGGCATTCATAAATACTGGTTTGAACTTTCTTCAAATCAAATCCTGAACCTGAAGTAGCATTTGCCTGCGGATCCGCATCGATAAGCAATACCTTTTTATCGAGCACAGCCAGACTTGCGGCCAGGTTAATTGCCGTGGTTGTTTTTCCAACCCCTCCCTTTTGATTCGCCAGTGCTATTACTTTACCCATCTGCAGTTATTATTTGTACTATGCTGTTAAAAAAAAACGAGATTCAAAGTTACTATTTTAGTGATGCCTCCGCTTTTGTCGTAATTCCTTATTGTGAACAATTATTTTCCAGTTTTTAACATGTTATCAACAGGTTTTCATGATAACTAAATAAGGTATTAGTGCTCTGTGCGTTAGATTGACAGTCGGGAAACGATAGAGAATAACCGATAAAACGAAAAAGAACTATATTTGCCTTCATTAATTCAACTGCATGAATACAAACAGATGGCTGGTGATCGCCAACCTCTCCGCTGGTGGAGGAAAAGCCCGCAGAGATTGGGATCGGATTGCATTTTTACTTGATAAGCATGATTTTCAGTATGATACAGAGTTTACTGAACGTAGATTGCATGCCATGGTTATCGCTCGGAATAAAATTCAGGAGGGATACAAGCAGATCATTGTCGTTGGTGGTGACGGCACCATGAATGAGGTTATTAATGGTGTATTTGGTCAAACTGAGACGCCAACAACAGAGATCATGCTGGGAATGATTACTGTTGGTACAGGCAATGATTGGTCAAAAATGTTTGACATACCAACAGATTACGAGGAAGCTGTTGAAACCATCAAACAGCAGAAGACATTTGTGCAGGATGCGGGAATGGTAACTTACCGAAAGCAAGAACAGACCTGGAACAGGTATTTCATAAATATTGCAGGAATGGGATTCGGAGCCAGGGTGGTTGCCAAATCTAATAAACTCAAAGACAAGGGCAAAAGCAATCCATCACTATATCTTGTAAATATATTCACCAGTCTAATGGGATATAAATCCATCAAGGCAAGCATTCATATTGATGGAGAATCGATTGACAGAAAGGTGTTTAGCTTAAATATAGGCATTGGTAAATACAATGGGGGTGGCATGATACAGGTGCCTGATGCCATCGCAGATGACGGACTGTACAGTATTACCCTGATAAAGAAAATGGGTAGACTGAGAATCATTGCCAGCATGAAAATGCTCTACAATGGTAAAATAGGAAGTCACAAAAAAGTGGAAACCTATACAGGAAAAGTAATTTCTGTTGATTCTCCAAGACAACTACACCTGGAAACAGATGGTGAAACTCTTGGGCACTCACCCATGGAATTTCAGATTATTCCAAGAAGCGTTACTGTTATTGCAAACAATATTTCTGCTTAATCAGTAATCACTGCCTGGAATTTTACTTCAAATAGCTTTGGCCAGTATTTTCCGGTAACAAAAATCCTGCCTGTTTCACTATCCCATGCTATTCCATTAAGTACATTGGTACTGGCTTTGCGGTCTTTAACGGCCAGGATTTCCTTCAGGTTCACCCTGCCTTCCACCTTTCCATTATCCGGATTAATGATTACAATCTCATCTGTATAATAGCGGTTGGCGTAAATTTTTCCCTTGATGTATTCCAACTCATTTAGCGCAGTAACCGCCCCTTCATTATCGAAGACCTCGATCTGCCTGTTAACTGTAAACATTTCAGGATCAAGAAAATATATAACATTTGTTCCGTCACTCATTATCAATTCCGTCCCATTATTTGTTAAACCCCATCCTTCCTTATTCTGGTAGTATACTTTCTGAATCTCTTCAAGGGAATTAAGGTCATAGATAAAACAGACCTGTGCATGATAAGTAAGCTGGTATATTCTTCCATTGTAAATGGTGATCCCTTCTCCAAATATTTCAGATGCATTGTTCCTGATTTGTAACACCTCTCCATTCTCAAGCCGGACCTTCCTTACAGTCGACTGATTCTCATTCCCTGTCCCTTCATAAAGCCAACCCTCATAATATTCCAGGCCCTGGGTATAGGCACCAATGTCATGCGGAAAGGTATTCACCAGTTTATACCGGTATTGCTTTGGAATTACATCAGAATTTAATGTGATCTGGGTACTGTGTGTTTCGCTGGACCCATTATTATAAAAGAGTTTAACTCTCACTCCTGCTTTACCAGGAAGAGAGCCATCAGTTAAGATGGTATATGACTCTGTAGCGGTGAATTTTCCTACTTCTTTTCCCCTGAAATAAACCAGGCATGAATCGAGGTGAACAGTATCTTTAAATGAAACAGCAACCGGGATCTCTTCACCCAAAGTGTATGTTGCTTTATTAGAAGGTGATTCAAGCTTAGCAAGCTTCATTTTTTGCTGCTGCACCAAGGGATTATTTCTAACAGGTGCGTCTGTATGCATACAGCTCGTGCTTGCAAATAATACAACTACAAAGGACAAAGCAATGCTATTTATCTTCATCAAAAAAGGATTTTAATTACTAAAGAGTCGCTTTAAAAATGACTTCTTTCGGGGAAAGTTTTTCAATTCATTTTCCAGGTTTGGTTGCAGGTGCGGATTGAGCATTTGCCATATCTCTCCCCATCCGGGAAAACCACCAATATTGCGATCATCAATGTAGAAATCAGCCTGAATCTTTCTGCTTATCTCTCCCTCAACAAATACCTCTTCAGGATAATTCTTATTGACTGCATAGAATTCAATACCATTTTTCTTGCAATACTCAACAGCAGCATTCAACTCTTTTCCACTGCGATAGGTCCAGAGGATCAATTGGTGACGCTGTTCCCGCAGGGCATGCAAGGTATCGAATGCAAACAGCATCTCCTTTCCAATGGCAGGATACTTGTGCTCAACAATGGTACCATCAAAATCTATTGCAATCTTCATGAGATGTAAAATCTGATTAAATTAATTGTGCCAAAATTATTAAAATCCATTTAAAAGAGATCGTTTATGGTTAAATATCTTTCCCCTGTATCATAATTAAATGTAAGTATACGTGAGCCATCTGGGAAATTTTCAAGAATCTCCTGCGCTGTGGTGCTCTCATGTATGGAACCTTTCATTCCGGTTTCGCTCAGGAGCTGAGCAAATTCCTTATACAAATTCATTTCAGAAAATTGTTTGTTTGTGTAAATGATGTTATTCCAAACAGGATAACAAATAACAGGACGTTATGTTAATACAATGCTGACAAGAGAGAGTAAAATATAGAGTAATATCAATATTGAAAAGCCAGGAACAAATAAGATTATTAATACTAATAATCCCAAGCCAAGCACAAGGTACCGGTAAATATTGTTTCGCAGCTTAAGATTGGAGAATTTCAGGGATAGCATAGGTATGGGGACAAGCATCATTGCAGCCATAATTATCATAGTGACCCACATAAACCAGATACCAGGTATTTCCCCGAATATAGAACCGTTAATCATCATATCGTAATATAGTCCTGTCCAGAACAGCGCATGCGCCGGTGTCGGCAGACCAAAAAAATCACTTTTCCCTTCTTTCTGAATATTAAATCTTGCCAAACGAATGGCTGAAAACGAAGGAACCATAAGGATAGAAACTAGAATCGTTGTTGAAGCGAAAGATGAATTCCAGGCAGAGTCATCCGGTAGATTCTCCAGAACGGCTAACATAATCTTATAAATAAATGTAGCAGGAACCAGTCCAAAACTTACGATATCTGCCAATGAATCGAGTTGTTTCCCTGTTTCGGAAGTGACATGTAATAACCTGGCAGCGCTACCGTCCAGAAAATCGAAAATCGCAGCTGAGAGAATCAGAATTACAGCTATACCGGGTTTATCGCTAAGCACCATAAGCACTGCAGCGGTTCCGGCCATGAGGTTACATAGGGTAATAAAATTTGGAATATGTTTTTTCATTTGCCTGCCATTGAATAAGCATGCAAATTAGAAAAAATATATCATTCTTCTAGCTGCTTCTTTTCAAAGCGACGCAATGCCCAACGTATAAGCCAATAGCTAATGATTATCATTGCCGGCCATGATAAATATCCTAATACTGAACCAATCATGGTGTTTCCTTTTTAATTAATAAATGTGCGTATCATCTTTGGCTGTTACCTCTGCTTCATCAATCTTCTTTTTACTGATTGCCCTCCATGCATATACGATATAAGCTATTACAAAAGGAATCATGAGTGAAACATAGCTCATAGCAATGAGTGTATAGTGACTGGATGAACTATTCTGGATAGTCAATGAGCTTTGTAAATCATAATTTGAGGGATAAAAACTAGTGTTGTTAAACCCAGCCAAAAAGAACAAACTCATCACAACCAGGATGGTTCCGGCTCCTGAATACCATATTCCGTTGGAGCTTTTTTTCACCAATGGCCAGATAATACCAAAAAGAACCAGCAATACGCCTAGTAGAAACATGATCAATACAATGGGCATACTGACCAGGTTATGAAAGTATTTAAACGCCTCCATGGTAACATTTCCACTTTCCGGATCCACTGCATATCCATCTCTCAGCATCAGCCAGATGCTAAAGGTGAGGAAGAAAACTAAAAAAGGAATGGCATTTACCAGCAATGCTTTTTTAACCCTGGCAATGATCACCTCATGATCGATAGTCTTCATAAAATATAGCAGTCCGAGTACACGTGCAAGAAAGAATACCGTTAAGCCCAGTGCGAGGTTAAATGGATTGAGTGCTGCTTCAAGTCCACGGGAGGAGACCTCCCATGAAACGTTGTTCATTTCATTTAATGAAAATTGCGATCCAGAGAAAAAAGTAGCAACAGCGGTTCCAATTAATAGAGTTCCTAATAAACCATTAATGATGAGAAAGGCCTCATAGGTCTTTTTACCCAGGAAATTTGAAGCTTTTGATCTGAATTCATAAGAAACTGCCTGTATCACAAATGCAAAAAGAATAATCATCCAGACCCAGTAAGCGCCGCCGAAGCTGGTTGCATAGAATAGAGGAAAGGAGGCGAAAAATGCACCTCCAAAAGTAACCAGGGTTGAAAAAGTGAATTCCCACTTTCTACCCAATGTATTAATCAAAATTGTCCGTTCAGTTTCGGACTTCCCAATACGGTATATTAAAGTCTGCCCTCCCTGAACAAACATCAGGAAAACAAGGATGGCACCCAGAAGGGATACTATAACATACCAGTATTGCTGTAATGCGAGATATGATAAATTTTCAAACATGGCTAATTCCCTCCCGGACCTTTTTTAATTTGTGTTGTCAAAATTTTTATTTCTGCAATAAACAGTGCTGTAAACGCCAGCAGGAATATCCAGAACGTCACTTGCACTGTAGTGGCATCCAGCCGTGTGACTGCAGCCAATGTGGGCATCAATTCATAAACCACCCAAGGTTGTCGACCCACCTCAGCCAGTACCCATCCGGCCTGGGATGCAATCCACGGCATAGGCAGCGTAATTAATGCCACCCAAAGCAGCCATTTATGCTTACCCCAATTGTTCTTCAAGCTTAATACCAATACTATAAACATGAAAATCAGGAAATGACCACCTAATATAACCATCAGGTGGAAGGAATAGAAGTTAATTTTCACATTAGGAATTAACTCATTCGAATCTCGACCCTTGAAATATCCATAGCCGAAGTGTTGAAAATATTCGTCCACCCATTTTTCGTTTGCAAATTTTGCATTTAGTTCAGCAAATTTTGCTTCATCTCCCCTGTCCTTTGCCTGCTTCAAATCTTTAAGTGTTTGAATTGCTATGGCTCCTTTCTCTATCTTTTCTTCAAGAGAAATGATACCCTCATCCTCATTCCCGAATACCATATCAGCTATTCCGGGAACATATCCGCTTGGCGTCAGAAATACCATGTAAGAAAGGGCATTTGGTATTTCAAACTTGAAAATAAATTCCTCTTTAGGATTTATTTGCCCGGTAGTGTCAGATTTTAATGCCCCAAAAGCTACCAGGGGAGCATGTGTTTGTCCATCATATAGTGCTTCCATGGCAGCAAATTTCATAGGCTGCTTTTCAGCTAGCTGGCGTCCTGAAGTATCACCTGTTGCGATAGTCATGATCGCAGCTATTAGTCCAAAAACCGCAGCCACAAGTGTGCTGCGTTTTGCAAATAAGATCTCCCGGTTTCTCAGCAAGAACCAGGCGCTGATACCCACCACTGCAATTGAAGCCAGAAGGAAACTGGAAGTAATGGTATGTAAAAATTTATTAACTGCTGAATCCGACAATATCACCTCCCAGAAATTCGTCATTTCATTTCTGGCCGTTAGCGGATTGAATTTTGTCCCCACAGGATCCTGCATCCAGGCATTTGCCACAAGGATCCAGATGGCCGACAGATTGGCACCTATTGCAGTTAGCCAGGTACTGGTAAGGTGGAATCGCTTACTTACTTTGTTCCAACCAAAGAACATAACTGCAATGAATGTCGACTCCATAAAGAAGGCCATGATTCCTTCAATGGCCAGCGGAGCGCCGAATATGTCACCAACAAACCATGAATAATTAGACCAGTTGGTTCCAAATTCAAACTCAAGGATTATCCCGGTTGAAACTCCAATGGCAAAGTTGATACCAAAGACCTTCATCCAGAATTTCGTAATACGTTTCCACTCTTCATCACCTGTCTTCACGTAAATAGTTTCCATAAAGGCCACTATAAACGCCAGTCCGAGTGTAAGGGGTACGAACAACCAGTGAAACATGGCAGTGAGGGCAAATTGTCCTCTCGACCAATCAATCAATGATGTGTCAATAGATTCAAACATATTTATAAAGGATTAGTTAATTGTTCCAAAACAGCGTCGCTTCTTTCTTCATCGGTCGCATAATCACGTTTTAAGATATCCGGGAAGAAGAATATCTTTAGAATAACAAACATGATAAATAGTTTCACCAAAATAACTGCCCAGAGAGATTTCCCCCAGGTCATACTCCTGAATCCTTCATAATAAAACCTGAAGACTCTCTTAATCATTGCAAACCGATTAGAATATTATACATTCATAGTACCATATAAAAATGTGCTCTTTGTGAAAACTAAAATCATATAAATATAATAAAAATTACTATTTGCATAGTCTCTAAATAGCCCCCTAAAACATGAAAATTTCTTTCAGTCATAATATATTAACAAGTGTTTGAGAGATTCTTTAGAATTAAACATAAACAGAATATATTTTGGAAGGGCAAATCAGATAAAAATGCAGTGTCAGAAAATCAAAATGAAAACATTAAAAGAAAGGAGGGAAATGAGGGAATAGTTTAGTAATCTCTATTTAGACCAATTCCAATAACGAACCGATTCCGTGTGGCATAATTTCTTAACTTGTGCATCAGAAAATGCAAATTCTACCCTGATGACAAATCTCTTTGCAGATTATTTTCTACCTGTAACATTGGCACTCATTACACTTGGAATGGGACTATCTGTTACACTCAGGGATTTTAAAAATGTTTTTAATCGTCCGAGAGCGGTTGTTCTTGGAATTTGCTGTCAGATTCTGCTGCTTCCTGTAATTGCATTTAGCATTGCTTTTCTGACAGATATTGATCCTTACTTCAAGGTGGGCTTAGTAATAATTGCCTCCTGTCCGGGAGGAGCCACTTCGAATTTGATTACTTACCTGCTTAACGGTAATGTCGCCTTGTCCATATCAATGACAGCGCTAAACTCGTTGCTTACATTGATTACAATTCCATTGAATGTCAGCATCGCCCTAATGGTTTTTATTCATGCTGATGCAGAAATACACTTACCTGTTGGGAATACCCTTCTTCAGATAATTCTGATAACAATTATTCCTGTATATATTGGAATCCGTATCCGAAACAAGAGAACGAAGCTTGCCGACAAACTCCAGAAACCCCTGAAATTTATTCTTCCATTTATACTTATTCTTGCCTATGCCGGCATTCTGTTTTTTGGAGAAAGCTCGATTACAACTACCAGCAAAGATTTCTTTAATCTATTACCTCACACCCTCTTACTTAATGCAAGTGCCATGTTTTTTGGATGGATGATTGCAAGGGCATTTTTGCTTGGCAAAAGAAATCAGTTTACTATTTCCATTGAAGTCGGGCTGCAAAACTCAGTCCTCGCCATATTTGTAGCCAGCAGTATTCTCGATAACCAGGTAATGGCTCTTGTAGCAGTGGTTTATGGTTCATTTACCTTCTTCTCTACGGCTTTTTTCGCCTGGATCATTAAGAAGGTGACAAATATGAGAAAGCCCAGGGTTATAGCAAAGGCCCAGAGAATTGCCAGGAGGGTGGCTCGGAGGGGAAGGGTAAACTAAACCTTTCCTCAACGATAGAGGTGGATGAAACCACTTACCTGCGTCACAGCAGGGGTTTCCTTACTATCAATAACAAAATAGTAAACACCCTCTGGTACATCACGACCTCCAATGGTTTTGCCGTCCCAGGTAATTTTTGGAGAATGTGAAAAATACACCTGTGTGCCAGTCCTGGTAAACACACGGAAATCATATGAATAATCACCCTGGGTAGTTACTTTGAAGTAATCATTTATCATATCACCATTAGGCGTAAAAACATTGGGGGGTTTGAGTTCCTTATAGATGGGGACTTTTTTAAAGATGGAGTCCGAACATCCGGCGTTATTGGTCAGCATAAGGAATACATTATAATATCCCTCTTCCGGAAAAGTATATACTGCTATTGAGTCCATCACTATTGAGCCATCCGGAAATCTCCATTCATACTGTATGGTCTCTCCTGCTTCAGGTTTATAGAAAGCAGCCTGGAAGAAATAGGTGAAGTCGTTTTCGGTAGTTGAAGAATCTTTAAATATAAAATCAGCATAAATGGTGCATGCTGAGTCCGAATCTAAAGTAATAGCCTCCTGGCTAAAAACACTGCCAACGAGCAGAAATAGTGCAAAAACTGTATTGATTATTCTTTTTACCATGCAATTCTAAAAGACGAATATATAGCCCTTTGTTTTGAATTAATGCTAAAGTTATTAAAAAAAACAAACTGTAGTATCTTGTTTGTATATTGAGATAATAATATTATGCACATGATATTGCAACTTTGCTCGCCATATCCTCCCGCTTGGTAAATATCACAGAGCTGCAAAGGGTAAAATATTTTGTTCATAAATAATCCTTTTTTAATCTTAAGTGATATGCTATTTTTACGCGGTGTAAAACAAGGAGATAATGAAGCAGTATCTGAATTTATTGCAGCGAGTATTAGATGAAGGTGTTGAAAAGCAAGACCGTACCGGAACTGGTACAATCAGCGTCTTTGGTCATCAGATGAGGTTTGACTTTTCAGATGGATTCCCCCTACTAACTACAAAAAAGCTACATCTACGTTCCATTATTCACGAGCTGCTATGGTTTCTAAATGGAGAAACTAACACTGAATACCTCAATGAACATGGGGTCAGGATCTGGGATGAATGGGCAGATGAAAAAGGTGAGTTAGGAAGAATATATGGCTACCAATGGAGATCATGGACCACTTCTGAGAATGAGAGCATAGACCAGATTAAAACTGTGGTCGACTCTATAAAAAACAATCCAGATTCCAGAAGACACATTGTAAGTGCCTGGAATGTTGGAGATCTGGATAAAATGGCGCTTCCACCCTGTCATATTCTGTTCCAGTTTTATGTTGCAAATGGAAAACTCTCCTGTCAGCTTTACCAGCGCAGTGCAGATATTTTCCTTGGTGTCCCTTTCAATATTGCCTCCTATGCCCTATTACTAATGATGATGGCACAGGTAACAGGATTAAAACCGGGAACCTTTGTGCATACCCTGGGAGATGCACATATCTACCTGAATCACATTGAGCAGGTAAAATTGCAGCTTACGCGGGAACCCCGTTCTCTTCCGGACATGAAAATTAATCCGGATATAAATTCAATATTTGATTTCAAATTTGAAGATTTTGAGCTGATGAATTACGATCCTCATCCACATATTAAAGGAGCAATTTCAATATAATATGACAGCACCAAAAGAAAATATATCCATCATCGTCGCTATTGCGGAAAATAACGCTATTGGGATAGATAACAAGCTATTATGGCACTTATCTGATGACTTGAAACGATTCAAGAAGATCACAACGGGTCATGCAGTAATGATGGGGCGTAACACTTATCTCTCCCTGCCTAATGGTGCCTTGCCCAATCGCACCAATATTGTTATCACTGATAATCCTGAAGAAGTTTTTGAAGGATGTGAGATGGCATACTCTATTGATGAAGCACTAAAAATTGCAGGCAATAGCCGGGAGTGTTTTGTTATTGGAGGAGGCATAGTTTATAAGCAGATGATGCCCATTGCCGGGAAGCTTTATCTTACCAGGGTACATAAATCCTTTGAAGCAGATACTTTCTTTCCAGAGATCGATTTCACAGAATGGGAAGAGAAGGAAACAGAAAAGGTACAAGCCACTGAAAAAAACGATTTTTCGCATACCTACTCACTGTATATCAGAAAATAAGCATTCACTTCAAAAGAGCAGTGAAAAATTATTTTTATGCTAACAATTAGCATAATTGAGAAAAAGCCATTATTTTACGCCCACAAACTAAAATTTATCTGAAATGAAAAAAGTATTATTTGCGTTTTCAATTCTATTGTTTCTTCCCCTGACATCTTTTGCTCAAGCCCAAAAATTTACAGGGGAATGGATCACTGCAAGTGACTCTTCTTCAGTTGAAATCACCAAGCAGCCAAATGGTAAATATGCCGGTGTTATTAACTGGTTAATGGTACCTAACGAAGATGACGGCACACCAAAAGTTGATAAAGAAAACCCTGATTCTAAAAAGCAGAAGAACCCTATCATTGGTTTGAAACTAGTAAAAGGATTCACATACAATGCCAAGAAAGACCGTTGGGATGGAGGAAGTATTTATGATCCTGATAATGGCAAAACATATGATTGCTACTGCTGGTTTGAGGATGGAAACTACGATGTACTTTATCTAAAAGGATACGTTCTTGGAATGAAATTCCTCGGACGTGAGACCATCTGGAATCGCAAAAAGTAGCCCTTCGACTTCGCTCAGGGACCACCTCATTAAAGGGCTGATTCGCCTAGCGAAGAATAACATTAATTTAAGATATTACTAAACCTAAACTTTTGATTCGTGTGATTTTTGATTGCATGATGAACTGGGGAGCCCCGCAGAAATGCGGGGCTTTTCTGTGAGTTGGGGTAAGGTATAGGGAATGAATGGTTAAAGGGTTAAATGTATTAAGGTAATAATACAAGCCCCATTAAACCATTTTTCATTAAACCCTTCATCAAGCGTTAAAGGATGTTAAAATTGTCCGTATCCGAACAACAATGTTCAAAAACGGATAATATTTATGTCAAATAGAAGGGATGAAATATTATTTATCTTTCTGTTTTTGTGACACTTACATGCTTTGGCATACAAGTTGAGTTATACTAGGAGAACAAATCAAACGTCCTTTTACATTTCACTAACGGGTGAATGAGTAAAATTTCTTTTTTAGGTTTAAGTGGTTAGTATGAAGGGGCCTTCCAAGGCCCCTTTTTCATTTAATAAAAAAATGCCGCACAAATCATCTTTGTACGGCATTTTTGGGTGGAAGATGGGACTTGAACCCACGACCCCCGGAACCACAATCCGGTGCTCTAACCAAGCTGAGCTACATCCACCATGTTGTATGAAAAACCTTAAAAACTAATTTTTAAGGAGTGCGAATTTAATCATATTTTTTGAAGTATAAAGATTAAGGAAGGAAAAAGAACTGTGAAATCAATGAAGATGTATTCTACATAGTAACTTCTCTTTCCAACTCATTCAGGAACCACTCAATAATGAATCTGTTGTATTTATTTCCATTATACTTCACCACCCTTCCTTTTTTCAACATATCCTCCCTGAGCATCGAAGTAATTTCATAATAACAGATATTATCTCGTCTCTTTACTAATCTATTCTTAATAAACCCAGGGATATACTTCTTCATTCGGTCTTTCGCTCTCTGTTTAAGGATCCCTGAAGGACTGGGCTGCAACTCCTCAGTAAAATTCAGTCCATAAGATTCGAAATAATTGTTTCTCAAAATATCATCATAGAGCTTCTTACTGACTTTTTCTTCAACCGGAAGATGCTGAAAGAACCTGATGAGATCCAGGTCCCAATATGGAATCCTGAATTCATAATTCCAAAATGTATAGATGGAGTTGGAGTTAAAATTGAATTTCGCCAGTTTTTCTTTAAAATCCCAATCTTCATGAACAGAATACGATAAGTCATCAGGATCTTTACCCTTTTCTAACAGTGTTAATTTTATCTTATCCTTAAGAATTTTCGTTTCTGTTGCATTATATTCGTCATATAGATACTTCACCCTGAAAATCCGGTCTATCATTTCATCCATCGACTCATGGTGACTTGAGAATCCATGTTTGAAGAACTGACTTCCCCCAAGGAAATCACCGGAATGGCCCGGGATAAAAACAGAGTCATCCGGAATTAGATTCTTCTCTTTCATATACTTAACTGCAAAATACTCCTGGAAATAGAACATGGAACTCAGGTTTGATCCCCATTTATAATAATCCTGAAAGGTTGCACTTTCCAGGTACGCGCCGATAGTTTCTTCATCATATTCAACAAAAATCCACTGGAAACCCAAAACCTTGGCGACCTGCCTTGATACAAGAGCTTCCGGATTATCTTTTCGGCCATAAGAGAAACAAATAACATTCTTGTGGCCTAATTTCTTTAACATCACAGCTATCAACCTGCTATCATACCCACCACTTAAAGGAACAAGAGCGGTTCTTCCAGCAATTCCTTCTACCAGCCGTTGAAATGCCTGCTCGAAATATCTGATTCCCTCCCTTTTATGTTCCCCATAGGATGCTTCCCGAACATTTTTCACCCTGTAGGAGAAATAATAGTTCTTTGTGCATTCTGAATCCAGAACAACTATTTCACCTGCCTGGAGCTGATTCAAACCTGAGATTAGTGTTTCATCTCCTGAAACGAAGCCGGTGGATCTGAATTCCAACCTGGAAAGTGAAGAAATCTGCGGATTATTCATCTGCTCCTTCAGGAACCATGCATTATCTGAAACAAGCCATTCTTTTCCTTTCTTTATATAAAAAAGAGGAAACGACCTTATTGTATCTACTGCCAGGTACACTGCTCCCTCTATTGCCAACACAACAGAAAAAACACCATTCATACCTTGCATCTTCTTTCTGAATTCCAGGGGTGAATCAACATCCTTAAAATAATTCAGAACTTCTTCTCCCTGGTATAACCTTCCCTCCGCATCAAAGAAACTTCCCTTTACATGGCAAGCCCCAATGCTGTACCACGCAAACCCTCGCTTATTGATTAAATTAAGTCCTGTCATATTCAAAATATTACACTGCTCCTCTTCCTGTATCAGCCTTTTTTGCCAGTTGTAAATACCAAAACAAACTATACGTCAGCACAAATACACTTAAACCGCTGAAGAGAAGAAGTGCAAGGTATACATTATTCAAAAGTACACCGATAACCAGGGCCAGTATCCTGAATGAGATTTTGATAAGCTCGATCACTAATGCCTTTTTCTGCACAGAAAGCATATCCCCCAGAAATGAAATGGGTCCGGATAAAAATGCCATAAACAGCCATGGGACAAAAATTCTCATATATACACCGGCCTCATGCCATTCTTCTCCAAAGATGAAGCTGACTAATCCCGGACCAAAAATAAGGATAATAGCAAAAGGTATGGCCGCAATAGCAGCCATGCGCAGGACGAATTTTCTTACCTCAACATGAATAAGTTTACCTTCATTATGTTTTTCAATGATCCTTTGCGAAAAAACTTTTGAAAATGAGTTTGACAGAAGATTCATCGGCCGATTTATCAACATAAAACCCAGTCCATAGTAACCTACTATATCATGTGTGAAATATTGAGTAAATACAAAAACAGGCAAGGAAGAAGAAAGGTTATTGATCAAATTATGGACCATTCTGTATTTTGGGAAATACTTGTATTCCTTAGCCAGGTTTTTTAGCTCCCCCCACTTAAGCTGAAGAAATTGAGTAAGATCTGTTCTTAGCAATCTCACCAGAAAATAAAGTGCTCCTACTGCCTGTCCTACTATAGCTCCAACAATCAGCCCTCCCCCTGTATCGAGTGTGCTACTGGTCGACAACTTAACAGCAGAATTCGATATAGACTGACTAAGATTTGCACCGGCAATGGTTTTATATGCAGTGATCCTGTTGGACCAATAGCTTAGTGTTTGAAACAGCGCCACCAAAAAAGTGGAAGCCGGAATGAAGTATAGCCATTTGCCAATATTTTCGTTTCCTAACCAGATTGGAATTGATTGATGAAAAATGGCGATAAACAACAACAATAATATACTGAAGACAAGACTTAATACTATCCCAAGAACAGTAAGTCCCTCACCGTCTTTCTCCTTTTTAGGAATCATTACTGCCATTTCATACTTGCCGGTTGAGATAATCGCCGTTATGGCAATAATGCTCATATATAGCGCAAATAATCCATGCTCCTCGGGAGTATAAATGCGCGTCAATACAGGGTATATAGCAAGAGATATGGCTTGAGCAATACTTGTGGCAGAGAGAAGCGTAAATACGTTTCGGAGAAATTTATTCCTTGCAAGTGCTTTCAATCGTTCGCGCATATCCAAAAGTAGAAAAAAAAGTTGAGGGTTGAGAGTTTAGAGTTTAGAGATGCTGCCCGTTAAACATTAATCGTTCAATGTTCAAGCTTATCTCAACAATGTTAATTTGTCAGTTGTTATACTAAATATGAAATTGGCATGCTAATTGAAATAGGCATATCTGTGATTATGTAAAACAGTTAAACAGTATACATTGAGTTTCTGAGACTGCTCACCAGGTTCGCAGGAAGAAATTAGACAGCATAAATATATACGCAGTAAATAATAAAATCTAGTGTATCTTTACGCCTTTAATATTTATGTTGTCAACATCTTTTTTGAAATGACTGAACTTGAACGCTACTTTCAAAAGTTTCGGGATAATATCATCGGTATTGATGAAACCTTCGTCTCCCCCTATGGCGAACAGAAGATTTATTATGCAGATTGGATTGCAAGTGGGCGGCTATACCGGCCCATAGAATCAAATATATTGGAGAAATTTGGTCCCTATGTGGCCAATACCCATACCGAAGCGACCACAACAAGTACCTTAATGACCAAGGCCTACCACTACTCACATAAATACATCAAGGAACATGTAAATGCCGGGCCTAATGATGTAATACTTACAGCAGGATTTGGAATGACAGCCGTCGTTAATAAGCTACAGCGAATACTAAGCTTGAAAGGATGTGGCGGAACAGATAGAGATTGTCCTAAAAAGATGGAAAAACCTGTCATTTTTGTTACTCACATGGAACACCATTCAAACCATACATCATGGTTTGAGACTACTGCGGAGGTAGTTCAACTGGAACCGGATGAAGATTTACTGGTGGATATAGATGACCTGAGAAGGAAGTTGGAACTCTACAAGGACCGGGAGTTTAAAATTGGTTCTTTCACAGCTTGCTCAAATGTAACAGGAATAAAAACCCCTATCCATGAGATGGCAAAGTTGATGCACGAATACGGTGGATTGATCTTTGTTGATTATGCTGCCGGTGCACCTTATATGGATATCAATATGAATCCAGCCGATCCGAAAGAGAAACTGGATGCCATTTTCTTCTCTCCACATAAATTCCTTGGCGGGCCGGGTTCATCCGGGGTGCTGATTTTTGACAAAGCGATGTATAAGCTTGAGGTTCCCGATAATCCCGGGGGAGGAACAGTTGACTGGACCAATCCATGGGGCAATTACAAATATGTGGATGACATTGAGGTAAGAGAAGATGGAGGTACACCGGGTTTCTTACAGTCAATTAAAACAGCACTTGCCATTGAATTAAAAGAACAGATGGGCGTCGAAAATATTCTAGCCCGTGAAGAAGAATTATTGAAAATTGCACTTCCGGGTTTACGCAAAATCTCCGGAATTAAAATTCTGGCGGATAATATGGACGACCGGCTCGGTGTCATTTCCTTCTATCATCCAGAGATACATTTCAACCTGATAGTCAAGCTACTCAACGACAAATACGGCATTCAAACTCGTGGCGGCTGTGCATGTGCCGGTACATATGGGCACTATTTGCTCGAAGTTAGCTATGACCAGAGCAAGGAGATAACCGATATGATCAATAATGGCGACCTGTCTGAAAAGCCGGGCTGGGTTCGCTGGTCGCTGCATCCAACCATGCTTGATAAAGAAGTACATCATTTTGTGAAGGCAGTTAAAGAGATCGTGAGTGAGATTAATGAGCTGGAGAAAGATTATCTCTATCTGCCAAAAAAGAATGAATTTATCCATAAAAATGAGGTGGATTCTACAAAAAATGAAGAAATACTGAAAGAGTGGTTTACCCTGGAATAATCGAATACAAATGAAAATTTTACTTGTTTCTAACAAGCGGACTGAACAAGAGTTTATCAAGTTTCCTCATCGCCTGTATAAGGACGACCCTAATTACGTGGCTCCGTTTAACAAAGACGTTAAAGCTGCTTTCAATTCAAAAACCAATGTTCACTTTGGCCAGGGCGACGCCATTCGCTGGATCTTGAAAAATGATTCTGGTAAAACCATCGGTCGGATTGCTGCTTTCTACGAAAAGAATAAAGCTGCTGCAGATTATGTTAACAGCGGCGGATGTGGCTTTTTTGAATGTATCAATAGCCAGGAAGCTGCAAATCTATTGCTTGATACGGCTGCAAACTGGCTAAAAGAACAGGGCTTTGAAGCCATGATAGGTCCAATTAATTTTGGAGAGAACGAATCCAACTGGGGCTGCCTGGTCTATGGTTTTGTACAACAGGGTTATGGCATGGCATATAACAAACCATATTATCAGAATTTGTTGGAGGCCTACGGTTTTCAACTCTATTACAGGCAGCTTTCTTACCATATTGATCTCAATAAACCCTTTCCGGAACGATTTTGGAAGATTGCAGAATGGGTGAATAATAAACCTGGCTTTAGCTTTAAACACTTCACCTATAAAGATGCCAATAAATTTGTAGATGATATTGTACATATATACAACACGGCCTGGGTCAAGCTCAAAGACGACTTTATCCCTATGGAGCATGATGTCATCTACGAAATGCTGAACAAGGCAAAACCTATTTTGAACCCGGAATTGGTCTGGCTTGCCTATCATAAAGATGATCCGATTGCTTTCTTCATCTTCCTTCCTGATGCCAACCAGATATTTAAGCATCTGAACGGAAAATTACATCTACTCAACAAACTTAAATTCCTTTGGCTGAAATCCAGGAATAAAATGACCAGGATAAGGGGTGTTGCAGCAGGCGTTGTACCTAAATTTCAAAATTCAGGTGTTGAATCTGCCATCTTCTGGCAGATGAAGCCGGTGGTAGAAAAGAACCCGCATTTGAAAGAAATAGAGATTTCGTGGGTAGGAGACTTTAACCCTAAAATGATGGCGCTATACCAGGCAACAGGAGCCCAGCATGCCAAGGTACATCATACCTACATGTATATGATTGATAAATCAATACCCTTCAAGCGTTTCATGGGAGATGCTGTTGACGAATCAATACTGCCTGAATACTAAAAAGATGTGGCTTGATGGATTCAAATTTCTGCCCGATAAAATTTTGGATTTAAAGAAAACATCTTATCTTTGCAGTCCGTTTGAAAAAAGAATAGTAGGATAAGAAACTGTTAAAAATGAAAAAAGGAATACATCCGGAGAATTACAGGTTAGTTGCATTTAAAGATATGTCTAACGAAACTGTATTTATAACTAAGTCAACCGCACAGACAAGAGAGAAGATTAAGCTGGAAGATGGGAATGAATATCCATTAATTAAGCTTGAAATTTCTAATACATCTCACCCATTCTATACTGGTAAGATGAAGCTTGTTGATACTGCAGGACGTGTTGATAAATTCATGAACAGGTACAAGACGCATTACAAGAAGCAAGAAGGAGGAGAAAAGTAAAATTTTTCTTTTTGATAAAATATAAAGGGTGCTTGTCAGCACCCTTTTTTTTGTGCTTTTTTTACTACTTTTATTAAAAATCTGAATATGGGTTTCATTCTCTTTGATGATCACAGCTGGGAAAACCTTCTTCCTCTAACATATACCAAGCCGGTTTCAGAGCTAAGGGTGGGTATTCTTACCATTCGTGAGAAATGGGAGAGAAGACTTAAAATGACTTCTTCCTCCCAAACCCGGGATTACCTGTCTGTAAAATTCCCAATCGTCACTGAAGCTGAAAATCTTTGGATCAATGCCTCGCTATTGCCCACTGCGAATGTCATCAGCGCCATTTTGAAGCTGAAACCTGGTAATACCCTAAAAAAGGGAGATACTTTGCTGGCTGCCAGGAATAACAATACCGATTTTACCAGCGATACCAATGAAGAAGGTACGACAGAATATGGGCAGGAAATTGATCTGATTGATTTCCCCTGGAAAATATTTTCATTGAACGGACAAGAAATTGAAGCTGATTACCAGCTACTTACCACAGGGAGACAATCTGAAAAACTCAGCAAGACTGTCAATATCATTCAGCCGGAAAAAGTATTTATAGAGGAAGGATTCAAAGGTGAATATTTCACGCTGAATGCTTCATCCGGACCCATCTACCTGGGTGCTGACACTGAAATAATGGAAGGATCTGTTATAAGGGGCCCTTTTGCTCTCTGCGATCACTCGACCATAAAGCTGGTCACTAAAATATACGGACCTACAACAATCGGCCCCCATTGCAAAGCGGGTGGAGAGATAAACAACTCAATTCTCCAGGGCTATTCAAATAAAGGTCATGATGGCTTCCTTGGAAATTCTGTTATTGGAGAGTGGTGTAATATTGGCGCCGACACCAATGTCTCCAACCTGAAAAATAATTATACCAATGTCAAACTTTGGAATTATCCGCTTAACAGGTTTAGAAATACCGGGCTCCAGTTCTGCGGATTGATCATGGGCGACCACTCTAAATGTGGCATCAATACCATGTTTAATACAGGTACAGTAGTGGGTGTAAGTGCCAATATTTTTGGTGATGGTTTTCCCCGTAACTTCATCCCATCGTTTTCATGGGGAGGAGCTGCCGGAATGAGTCTCTACAAAACGGACAAAGCGTTTGAAACCATGAAGCTGGTGATGAAACGAAGAGGTGTTGAGCTTAGCGGTACAGACCAGCAAATTTACCAACACATTTTTGAACAAACAGGGAAATTCAGAATAAGACATCATTAATACAATGCCATTACCAGCTATTACATAAACTTACTTAAGTAATACTTCATTAAAGTCCTCTTCTAACTTAGTCTCTGTGATCCAGTTATACAAGGTTAAGGTTCTTAAGCTGTAGAAATAGTCCCAGTAATTTCTCAGGGCCTGGACATATTGTCTGCGTGCCACATCTTTCTCTTCCAATGCCACATTCAGGTCCAAGACATCAATTTTCCCAATAAGAAAGCGCTGCTTGGTAACTTCATATCGCTTCTGTGCGATAGTATCTGCTTTAGAAGCGATAACAAGCTGATCATCCTGCAAGTTAAACTGCATCACCTGAAGAAATACCTGTTGCTCAAAATCAGTTTGAGCTTGCAGCACGTTTGTCTTTATTAACTCTTGTGCCGACTGTGCCATTCTGTATTGTCCCCTGCCCTCTCCCCAGTCGAGAATAGGAATCTCAAATCCAACTCTTAAGCGTTGCTGGTCTTTAGGATCAACATATACTCCGCCCAGGTCACCAGCATTTTTACTAAGTCCGTACAAGGCAAACAAATTTGCCTGCAGTCCTTTCTGAGACTTTGCAAGAGACACACTCTGCTGAGCTTCAATCAATTGACGCTGCATCTCCATAATTTCAGGATTGTTCTCGTTGGCTTCCTGCAGCGCCCTGTCATAATCAATTTCATTTCCCGGGATAGACTTAGGCACTTCAAGCTGGATATTTGCCATTTCGTTAAATCCGAGGAACGATCTGAGACGGAACCTCTTCACCTCGAGATCGATATTTGCCTTATTCAACGCTGTTCCAGAGTTCAGGTAACTTAGTTCCATTTGAAGCAGCTCATTTTCTGCGATAGTACCTAATTGGTAACGGCCTTCTGCAATATGATAGAGTGTATCAGTATTGGCAAAGTTCTTCTCGCTTATCTGGACATTGATCTGTGCCAGGACCAGGTCAAAGAAGTAGCCAACAGCCCTGTTGCTTACCTGCTCCAGGGAATGGATATAATTTTTCTTTGCCTCTTCGTATTTTGCCGGTTCAATCTTACGCTCCCATTTAAATGCGTTGTACCCGTTAATAGGTTGACTAAATCCAATAGTAGCAGGATAGGCCAGGTAGGAATAGGAAGAAGGATCTCCCAAATTATCAATTCTAGCCAAACTGGAAGTCATGAAGATATTACCACCTGTAAAGCTTACGTTTTGTGACAACCTTGCATCCAATGAAGAATTCATCACAGCCCTGTCGACAAATAACTCAGAACCGTCATTTTGAATTACGCTTTCAATCGTACGATTCAAATCCGGGATCTCAGCGTTAAGTGTTAAGCTAGGCAGGAAACTGGCCTTGTAGGACCTGTATTCCCAATAAGATCTACGAAACTGATGTCGCGCCATGGTTGCCATAGGCGATTGTTCACGGGACAATTCAACTATGTCTTCAAGGGCTAATTTCATATAAATAGAATCACTTTGCCCCTGGAGCGAGAAAGCTGAACAAACTATAATTATTGCAAATAAAAATTTTTTCATCTGTCTAATTGTCAAGAATTTTCTACTAAATTATTCATACCGCAGAGATTCGATTGGATCTCTTTCTGAAGCACGTTTCGCGGGTGAGTAACCAAAAATGACCCCCACTGAGGCAGAAACACAGAATGCTATGATTACGCTACCAGGAGAAACCACCGTTAGGATTCCCGCAAATTTGGTAATCAGTGCCGAAGAAAATACTCCGATGATAACTCCTGCAATACCTCCTGAAACACTTATTAGTACTGCTTCGGCCAAAAACTGAACAACAATATCCTGTTTCTTTGCCCCTATTGCAAGACGAGTACCTATCTCTTTTATCCGCTCCATAACCGAGGCGAACATAATATTCATTATCCCAATTCCTCCTACCAGCAAAGAGATACTGGCAATGGCACCAAGCACAATATTGAAAATATCTTTGGTTCGCTGCTCCTGTTTCAGCAATAATTCAGGAACAGTAATTTCAAAGTCTTTAACCTCTTCATGCCTTCTAAGCATCATCCTGGCAAGGATATCTGTAGATGGATTCAACTGTTCAGATTCATTTACCTGAACAATGATCTTATCCAGCTGATGGTAGTTTCCGGCGGTATTTTGACTTGGACTCGTGCTAATGCTAAAATAGCGGCCAACGAATGTAGATTCATTCTTCAAGCGGGAAGCCACGAGCGACCTGTTCTGATAGCGCATCAGCATAGTCTTAACCGGAACATACATATTGTCATTCATTACGTTCACACCAATATTTTCAAAGCGTGTGAGATTAACATTTGACATCTCCAGTACACCCACTATTTTGAGCCAAACCTTATCGAATTTGATATACTCGCCAATGGGATCTGATTTACTGAAAAACTTATTACGGATATTGGCACCGATAACACATACCGGGACACCGTTCTCTTCCTGGTGAGCGTTAAAGAAACTGCCTGACTCGAGGGGTAGGTTGTATATATTAAAATATTCATTTGAAACTCCCAGTAATTTCGCTGACTCTCTTTTTCCTCCCTTAATTACGTATGAATTCAGTGTTATTTCAGGACTCACCTGTTTCAAAGTTGGCAGCACCTCCCTGATAGCATCTACATCATCAAGCGTTAATCCCGGAGAAAACTTCCCCTGTTCCTTATTACCAGAGTCCTCTGAGTCCTCTCCATTGGCTTCAACAATAGGAGTAATCACAATATTATTTACACCAACCATTTTTATCTGTTCAAGTATCTCTTGTTGAGCACCTTTACCAATCGCCAACATCGTGATAACGGCCGCTACTCCGAAAATAATTCCCAATGCTGTCAGAAGACTTCGCAATTGATTCGCCATGATAGATTCAATCGCAATAATAATGTCGTGTAAATATCTTCCCATAATAATTAACCTCTTTGACGTGGCCTGCTGGACCCACCACTTGGAGAATTTTTGTCTTCCTTTGGTGTCCTCTGTTTTATCTGCTCTTGTTTCTCTAACTCCTTTTGCCTGATTACTTCAAGTAGTTCAATACCTGTAAGTTTAAATGATTCAGGATCTTCAGGGGCAGAGAGATAAAGTGTTTCTCCTTTACTGAGGCCTTGTTCAACAATGATGAAATTCTCATTTGATTCGCCCAATACCACAACCTTTCGTTCCTTTGCTTTAGTATAGACAAAAGTTAATGAATCATTTGCCCTCACAGCCTCAAGAGGAACATAAAGGACCTCATCATAGACTCTTGTAAGAATACTGTTGCTGGTTGTCATTGAAGGGCGCAAGATTGAATCCTGCTCATTCAATGCAATTATAACTTCAAATACCTTCGCATCGGTATTAGGCAGCTGTTCTCCAATATTTGCTACTTCAACTACATTACCGCTAAATTCTTTTTCAGGAAATGCATCTACTCCAATCATAACCTCCTGCTCAGTACTAATTTTACTTATGTCTATCTCATTGACATAAGTTTTAGATATCATTGTTGAAAGATCCGGCAGGGTAGCAACGGTAGGATCCCATGAATTTATTTCAGCACCGGCCGTCCTTTTCGAACCATTCCAATCTCGTTTATAAATTACCATCCCCGGTGCAGGAGCTACTATATCGAATTGCTTTAAGACATTATCCATTTCCGTTTTCCGTCGTGACTCTTTAGCAAGGTTTATTTCAGCATCACGCATGTCTCCTTCCGATTGTTGTACCCTTAACACATAGTTTTTACTGGCTTGATCATAAGCCCGTTCAGATTTTTCAAGACTTATTTCGGCTTGTCTAATAGTGGCTGGCGGCTCATATTTAGACTGTTCCAGTGTAATTTCAGTCTCCTCCATGTTGAATTTCAAATTGATCAATTCGTCACGTAATTGCCTCAATTCCATGGTTGTATCAAGCTTTGTTCTTAGATGAGCTGCTTCCAGTTTCTCAAGATCGTCCATAATATCCTTGAGTGTATTATCAGCCTCAGAGCGATCTAAGGTTGCAATCCAATCTCCCGAATCAACAACTGTTCCTTCAGCGATAAGTTCCTGAATCTTAACACTTCGAATACGCAAATTCCTGCTTCTCAATGCTGCAGGTGCCTCAATTGCTGTCTCATTCTGGGCTTGCAGTTCACCGGTAACCATCACAGCTATTTCAAACCTCCCTTTCTCTACAACCGTTTCCAGGATAACTTCCTTCTCCTTACCAGAGACTGCCGAATAAACAATCAGTGCTACAATTACTGCAACAATGACTATCGTTATAATTAAAATTTTCTTTTTCATATTATATCAAATGCATTTTTTATTCTTTCAATTTCTCAATAAAACTCATCACAGAGTTGACCAGGTTTTTTGCAATTTCCCTTGTTTCACCTTCCGCAATCACCCTAATAATGGGTTCAGTATTAGATTTCCTCAGATGCACCCATCCTTCAGGAGTATCTATCCTTAAACCGTCAGTTTTATTCAAATCTTTTCCTTCATTTTCCTCTTCTACCAACACAAGTATTTTGTCAATATCGGTTCCAGGAGTCAATGATATCTTTTTCTTAACAATTTCATAGCCGGGAAGGTTCGTTCTTAATTCACTGCACTTCATTTTTTGTTCAGCCAAATGACTCAAAAATAATGCTATTCCCACCAGGGCATCTCGTCCATAATGGAGTTCAGGGTAGATCACTCCACCGTTTCCTTCTCCTCCGATAATACACTTTTCCTTCTTCATCACCTCAACAACATTTACCTCTCCTACGGCTGAAGCAAAATATTTTCCACCGTGTTTTTGTGTTATATCAGCCAACGCTCTTGATGATGACAGGTTGGAACAGGTATTCCCAGGAGTTTTTGACAACACATAATCAGCTACTGCAACAAGGGTATATTCTTCTCCAAACACTGATCCGTCTTCAGAAACAATCACCAGGCGGTCTACATCCGGGTCAACAACAAAACCCACATCTGCATTTTCTTTCTTCATCATTGCTGTAATATCTGCCAGGTTCTCCGGCAGTGGTTCCGGATTGTGCGGGAATTCGCCAGTTGGCTCACAATACATCTTCACTACCTCTTCAACTCCAAGTTCCTTGAGCAATGCAGGCAGGATAATTCCTCCAACAGAGTTTACACAATCGATTACCACTTTAAATCCGGCCGATTTAATCTTTTCTGCATCAACCAATGGTAAGCCAATTACTTTTTTAATATGAAAATCATTCAAGCCGGTAAGCTCAGATGTTATACCCAGATCATCAACGGAAGCAAAATCAAAGTCTTCTTTTTCGATAATATCAAGAATGAAAGCTCCTTCATTGGCAGTTAGAAATTCTCCTTTGTGGTTCAGAAGCTTTAAGGCATTCCATTGCCTTGGATTATGACTTGCTGTAAGTATAATGCCTCCATCTGCTTTTAATTCAGGAACTGCCATCTCCACTGTAGGTGTGGTGGCCAGGCCAATCACACTAACGCGAACCCCCATTCCTGATAGAGTAGCAGAGACAAGTTTCTCAATCATCTCTCCCGAAATACGGGCATCACGCCCTAGCACCACAGAAGGAAATTGTTTCCCTGATTCTTTTTTCAGCCATACTGCATAAGCCGCAGAAAATTTAACCGCATCCAGTGGGGTCATTCCGTCACCGGGCTTTCCTCCAATGGTTCCCCTGATACCTGAAATAGACTTAATAAGAGTCATAGATAATTAAATGTGAGCCGTCAATCTTAGGAAACCTAAAATGCTTAGACTCCTGTTATTAGCAATAGTTTAAATAGTAACGTAAAAATACGGCAATTAGCCATATTTTTTTACGTCCACAAAGATATAAATATTAATGAGTTTATAATTTTATTATATCTTTGCAAACCCGCCGAAAAAAACGACGTAACTTACACAGATTAAGATTCATAGAATGGACAAGCCGAGACCAAATAAAAACCAGCAAAATGCTGGTGGAAAAAGACCTTCTTTTAAGCCAATTGAGAAAAATGCCCCAAGAAAAAGCAGAAGCAATGCTGATGGAAAATTCGCGAATATTGATGACGATAATAAGAAGGATTCAGACGTAAAAAAGGGGTATTCAAAAGGGAAATCATACGCTGGTGAAAATAAAAATACAAAGCCAGGTAAGAAGGATCCTGATCTCGTAAGGTTAAACAAGCATATTGCTGCTGCCGGTATTTGTTCCCGTCGTGAAGCTGATGAGCTAATTAAAGCAGGTTTGGTCATGGTTAATGGGAAAGTAGTTTCCGAGATGGGTGTAAAAGTAGGACCTGGTGATGAGGTACGGTACAACGGTGAAAGATTGAAGAATGAAAAAAAGGTTTACCTGGTACTGAATAAGCCAAAGGATTATGTTACAACTGTTGACGATCCACATGCCTCAAAAACGGTGATGGAACTAATTAAAGGGGCTTGCCACGAAAGGATTTATCCTGTGGGCCGCCTGGACCGCAGTACAACGGGCGTTCTCCTCTTTACGAATGACGGTGATTTAACAAAACGCTTAACACATCCCAGCTTTAACAAGAAAAAGATATACCACGCACACCTGAATAAAAATATTATACAGGATGATTTAAAGAGTATTGCGGAAGGAGTAGAGCTGGAAGATGGAGTGGTAAAAGCTGATGCTATCGCATATACGAATCCTGATAGCAAACGTGAAGTGGGTATTGAAATACATTCCGGTAAAAACCGTGTTATACGTCGCATGTTTGAAAAACTTGATTACAAAGTTACCAAACTTGACAGGGTATATTTTGCTGGAATTACTAAGAAAAGCATCTCCAGGGGCAGATGGAGGTTCCTGACCGAAAAAGAGATTAAAATGCTAAAAATGAACGCTTTTGAATAAACCGACAGCACATAGAGCAGGATTTGTAAACATCATAGGTAGGCCCAATGTTGGGAAATCCACCTTGATGAATGCCATGGTTGGTGAAAAACTATCCATTATTACATCTAAGGCGCAAACCACCAGGCATCGTATACATGGGATGGTAAATGATGAGAACTACCAGATTGTATTTTCAGATACACCCGGGATTCTTGATCCTGCATATAAGTTGCAGGAATCGATGCTGAAAAGCGCCCGCAGTGCAATCTCAGATGCTGATATTGTACTCTACATTACAGATCCTTATGAAAAGCCCGAAGAATCGGATCAGATTCTTGATAAACTAAATAAAATTGAAGCTCCGGTCATTCTGCTTATCAATAAGGTAGACCAATCCAGCCAGGAGCGGCTTGAACTATTGGTAGAGAAGTGGCATGAGCTTCTTCCAAAGGCTGAAATTATCCCTATCAGTGCACTTAAAAAATTCAATGTCAAGCCAGTTCTATCAAGAATAATTGCGCTCCTCCCCCTTTCCCCCCCTTACTACCCAAAGGATATGCTCACAGATAAATCCGAGCGTTTCTTCACAGGGGAGATGATCAGGGAAAGAATTCTGGTTCACTACAAAAAAGAGATTCCCTACTCTGTAGAAATTGAAATCGAATCCTTTAAAGAGGAAGAGAGTATTATTCGTATCAGGGCAATCATTTATGTAGAAAGAGAGACTCAAAAAGGGATCCTAATTGGCCACCAGGGAGGCGCATTAAAAAGAATTGGAAGGGAATCCAGGTTGGAAATGGAAGCATTCTTCCAAAAAAAGGTTTTTTTGGAAATGCAGGTAAAAGTGCAGAAAGACTGGAGAAATAACGACAAGAATCTTAAAAATTTCGGTTACAGGTAAACAAACGACTATGGGTAATATTGTTGCAATTGTAGGAAGGCCAAACGTAGGTAAATCAACATTCTTCAACCGGATGACGGAATCACGTCATGCTATTGTAGATGAGACATCAGGAGTGACACGCGACCGCCACTACGGACAGGTAGTCTGGAATGGACGTGATTTCAGCGTGATTGATACTGGTGGTTACATTACAAACTCTGAAGATATTTTTGAAGAAGAGATTCGCAAGCAGGTGATCCTGGCTATTGAAGAAGCTGATGTAATTGTGTTCCTGGTTGATGTGACTACCGGGATCTCTGATCTTGATATAGCCATTGCCAATATTTTACGTAGAGTAAAAAAGCCCGTAATGTTGGTTGTCAACAAAGTGGATAATCCAGGCCGCGGACACGATGCAAATGAATTCTATAAACTGGGATTGGGTGATCTTTATCCCATTTCATCTATAAATGGTAGCGGAACAGGCGATATGCTTGACAAACTGGTAGAGAATTTTAAAAAGGATGATGATGAACTTGAAGAGGACCTTCCGAAAATTGCAGTAGTTGGGAGACCCAATGTAGGGAAATCTTCCCTGATAAATTCCCTTATTGGCCAGGAACGAAATATTGTTACTCCTGTATCAGGGACTACCCGGGATTCAATCAATACCCGCTATTCTAAATTTAATCTCGACTTCTATCTTGTCGATACTGCCGGACTGCGCAAGAAGGCCAAGGTAAATGAAGACCTTGAATTTTATTCAGTGATGAGATCGATCAGGGCCATAGAAAATTCTGATGTTTGTCTCCTCTTAATCGATGCAAGCATAGGAATTGAGAGTCAAGATGTTAACATCTTTCACCTCATTGAGAAAAATAAAAAAGGCGTTGTTGTGCTTGTCAATAAGTGGGATATTGTTGAAAAAGAGACAGGGACAACTAAAGAATTCGAGGAGAAAATCAGAAGAAAACTCGAACCATTTAATGATGTGCCAATTGTTTTTGTTTCGGCGCTCACCAAACAGAGAATACATAAAGCACTGGAAGAAACTATTAAAGTGTTTGGAAATCGAAAGAGGAAGATTCCCACATCGAAACTTAACGAAGTGATGCAAGAGGTGATTGAAGCAAATCATCCACCATCAGTAAAAGGTAAATTTATTCGAATAAAATATGTGACCCAGCTTCCAACGGTATCGCCTTCATTCGCATTCTATTGCAACCTTCCGCAGTATATCAAGGAACCATATAAAAGATATCTTGAGAATAAGATTCGACAGAACTTTGATTTTCACGGTGTTCCTATTCAGATTTATATGAGGAAGAAATAGGCAGGGTTTTTGTGGTATCTTTGCTGAAATTGAGCTATGAAAAAGATTGCTTTCATAATACTATTATTCTCAGGGCTACTATACCAATGCCAGGAGCCGCCTGTATATCCTGATCAGCCAATCATCGACTATGATAGTTTTTTTCTGTATATCAGCGTTAATAGTCTGGACCAGGAAGTGCTTACCGGACAAGTAAATTTCAGCATCACGGATGGAGATGGAAACATAGGTTTTGAGCCGGATACTACCACTGCTGATCTCCCTGATAGTGTCAGGTATAATCTTTTTCTACAATTGTATGACTACCAGGATGGAGATTATGTTGAAGTTCCCGAGGAAGAGGGTGGTTATCTGAAATACATCATTCCATACATTAACAAACAACCACTGATAGGCACTATTTCTGTTACCATAGAATATCCGATCATTGAGTACGATACTATCTTCTATACCTTCTTTCTTTACGACAGGGATTTTAACCGTAGTAATATCGACACAACTGATGTCAGGATACTATATGACCCTGATGAAGAATAGTTTACAACAATTCTGTTTGGAACGATATGCCGAGCGGAAACGAATTATGGAGCCAAGGTGAAAAAATTATTTTCAGAGCTTAAAAGCTAAATCTTAACTCCCATAAATAAAACGTCGTCCACCTGTTCGAGATCTTCTTTCCAAAGGAAGAAATTACTCTTGATGTAATTGTACTGGTCCTCCATCGGCTTATCATGAATATCTCGCAAGAGATTCTTCAATCTAACCATTTTGAATTTACGGCCCAGGGGACCACCAAACTGATCAGGATAACCATCAGAGAACATATATACGATATCTCCCTTATTCAATTGGAACTGCTGATTGTCGAACTCTTTAGTTGCATGCTCATCATCCAGTTGTCCACCAACTGAACTCCGGCTTCCTTTTACATAGATCTGCTCACCATTGAGATAGAGAATCACGGGCCGCATAGCTGAACTGACAGAGAACATATTGGTTTTCAGATCGAACTCAGCAACAATGATATCCATTCCATCATTAGATCCGTCTGTCTCCATGTTTTGATTCAGTGCTTCACGTACTTCCAGGTCAAGTGTCCTGAGGACATCTGATGGTTTTTTCACATCAGGCCTCAGACAGATATCCTTAATCAAAGTAGTACCAATCATTGACATGAATGCACCGGGCACTCCATGTCCTGTAGAGTCGGCACAAACAATCAAAAACTTATCTTCACCAAGCCGATCGTACCAATAGAAATCTCCACTCACAATATCCCTCGGTTGATAAAATACAAATGAACCAGAGAAAGTATTGTGCAACTTCTTAATAGGCGGTAATATGCTGGCCTGGATACGTTGTGCATAGTTGATACTATCAGTAATATCCCTGTTCTTGGTCTCAATCTCTTCTTTCTGATGTATTACCTCACGGGTCCTCACATCCAGCTGTGTTTCGAGGTATTCCTGCAGCGCTTTCTGTTTTCTCTCCCTGATTTTAATAATTAAGAATACGCTGAAAATGGCTACAACGATAAGCGTAACAATGAACCACCATGCCTTCCATATAGGAATTTTAACAGAAATATTCAGACTCAGTGGTTCTTCACTGCAATTGCTATTTCCATCGCATGCTTTAAGTAAAAAAGTATACTGACCATCCTCAATCCGGGGGTACCTGGCAAAAGTCTCACGGGTGGGTTCAGACCAATCCAGGTCGAAACCCTCCAGCTTATATTGGTAAGTAACCTGTTCCGGGCTGCTCAGGTTTATTCCAACAAAATCGATGCGAATCTTATAAGCCCCATAAGGCAATTTGATATCCGCAGATGTATCATAGATTGAGTCAGAGATATTCAATTGTACAACACTCAATCGTGGAGCAATAGTATCTTTCCTCGCCCTCTTTGAGTCGTATACAATTAAACCATCGTTTGTACCAAAGAATACAACCCCATCCTCATTGACATTTATGGAGCGATAAAGAATATCTGAAGTGAATCCTGTCTCAGGTCCAAAAACAGAAATATTTCTTGTTTCAGGATCTATTTTGCTAAGACCCAGTCGGTGACCAACCCAAACTTGTCCGTTGGGATCAATTCCGACTGCGTAAGTATACTTCGCTTTCAGTCCATTGTCAGTGCTAAATGCTGCAATAGAGTCACTGTCGAATTTAAAAACACCATCTTCCTTAGTTGTGGCCCAAATATTTTCCTGCGCATCAATAGTCATATCTACAAATTCTAGCTTAGGATCTCCTTGTAGTGTGTAACTTTCGTCCTTAGTTATACAATATAACCCACTTGATCGTGTAGCTATCCAGACCTCACCTTCATGATCAATCATAATATCATTAATCACATTATGAGGTAAGCCGGTATTTGTACTTCGATGATCAATAGCGCCATTCTTCAGGTCTACAGAATAAACACCATTATTTGTTGCAAGCCAGATGGTGTTCTCATCACCATCGATGGCGTTAATTGAATTTCCAAGAGAGTTATCTGCTTTGAAAAACGGAATCAATCTTTGAGAACCATTTTTAAGAAGATAAACGCCTGAATATTCCAGGGCAACATATAAATTTTTATCAGCGTCCAAAAATAAATCTGTTATTTTATCATTTGGAAGCCCATTTACTGTCGTATACACTCTCCTGTCTGAAACCTTATCTCTATTAATCCAAATCAGCCCCGCTTCTGATCCAAACCAGTTGTCTATTCCCTTGGTACAAATTGCAGAGATCGCAGGAATATCCTGATCCTGTTCAAAACTATAAAAGGTAAACGCCTGGTCGCGTAACACTGCAATACCGCTACCCTGGGATGCAAACCAAATATTTCCTTCATCATCCTGAAAGATATCCTTAATGTAAAGTTCAGGCAAACCACTTTTCTCGTTAAAAAACAGTTTGTCTGTCAACTCACCGGCTTCATCTACACGAAATCTATAAACGCCATATCCATAATCACTTATCCATAAATACCCCTTGTCGCCAGTGTAGATTGAATTAATGCTGCTGTAGCCAATTCCCTGGCCAATACCAATCTGTGTTACCACATATTCTTCCAAATCCCCACCTTTACCGGAAATCATAAACATGCCCTCATCCTCGGTTCCTATCCAATAAGTATCAGGTACCTGCCCTGATACAATAGTTTGAATTCTGGCAAATGGCAAACCGGGAATGAGTCCTATTTCAGAAAAGTATATAGAATCGTTTCCTCTTGTATAGAGAGACAATCCATCGAATCCCCCCACTAATAATTTACCATCGTCCATCAGGTATGCTTTTGAAACAAACTTACCCGGGAATGAATTTGTATCATAGGTCATGGTCATGTCTGATCCAATGATAATTAGCCCGGTGGACTGGGTCATTGCCAGGATATCTCCTGATTTATCCTCAACAAAACCTACAATATTAGATTTGGAATCTTCTTCTGGTTCCAGCACAGTAAACTTAACACCATCAAAGTAGCTGATAAATCCATCCATATAGCCAAACCAGACCCTGCCTTTGCTATCAATAAAACTGGTCTGTGCGATGGAAGAAGGGAGTTGATCTCCAAGAAAATTTGAAGTGAAATTTTTTCCATCAAAACGACATAGCCCTTGTGTTGTAGCAATCCACAAAAAACCATGTGAATCCTGGTTCATGTTATAGGTAGATTCATGGCACAGCCCATCTTCAATACCAAATCGCATGATCTGAAAAGATTGTCCAAACAGCGCTGCTGAAAGGGTAAAAAATGTAACTAGCAAAAGAAATCTTTTCATTCGGCGGGTATTAATGACTAATCAATGGGCTCAGCGATAACAGAATACTTATATTTTGGAACTCCGCCAATTGGACTGGTATAGAATGGCATGGTCTCGTTAAACTGATTTCTAACATTCACAACCACATTATTATTTCGTATTGGCGTTGGGTTACCTTTCTTTTTCGCAAATTGAAAGTCATACGATGTTTTCTTCTCTTCCTCAATCACCTTTATTTCATCATTTTCCCAATCATCCTCATGTGAAACAGGCACTCTTTGCCCCTGTCTTTCTCTGGAAACAACAATAATGTCTCCATCACCGTCCCAATCGAAATTTGAGATTTTTACGGTAATTGTATTCTCATCGATATAAGGATAGATGTGTGATACTTCGCTATTATCATTGTGCATTCTGAATGAATACTCATAAGCGAAGGCATTGGCTCCTTCAATCGGAATATTTTCTGTTCCACTAGTGCTCATATAGTAGTTATACATATTGCCATCATCACCTGATATTCCTTCGCAGATAACTTTGAAGATATAGCTGTCAAAAATATCAAGATACTCTCCCTCTGCAGGATTGAAAGGGCCAAAGGTGTACCATTGCTTATCATATCTCGGGTTTTCACCAAATACCTTCATGGCCATGAGGGTGCCACTTTTGTAATCTCCGATGGGACTTGTTTCCCTTGCATCAACTTCAGAATGACATCTGTCACCTCCATATACTTCAAACTTGCATTGTGAATTCCATTGTCCAGCAATTTCATCTATTTCTCCCCCGGTATCCGGATCAAAAACCCTTATAAAAACCTGTTGTTTGAAATCTTTGGGAATTTGAAAGAAAAAAGCTTGCGAAAAATCATCATCACCCCAGCTTGTCTCGGCCAAATTACCAAATGTCATCAAATGCGGAATATTTTCTTCCTTATTTGGAACGGGCTGTGAATACGCTATGTGAGCGATAGAGAGAGATAATATTATTAGAAAGAATTTCTTCATTAGGTTCATTTTACTCGATTTCATAAAAATATACAAAATTCGTGCAAATTAAAACAAAACATTCCAAGGAAGAGAAATCTAATCAGCAGGAAGGACTGTTATTTCTTTAAAAACAGCTTTATTATCCGGTTCTTTTCTGACGTCCTCTTTAATTATCAGAACTACTTCTTTTATACCAGGGGAAGTATACTGATGACTTGCAGTCTTGCCTTTATCTTTCATACCATCTCCAAAATCCCAATAATATCCCTCAATTGGAAAATTTGGAAGGTATGTATCTCTTGCATTAAAATTCATCACTTCATTTACCTTTACAGTATCCTGGCATACGAAAACCGGTTGCTCAATTCTACGGATTGGAAGAAAGAGGTTTCCCACATCATATTCGGTAGTATCGGTAACCTTGTTATGCACATTGAAACTTAAATAGTAATCACCCTGTTTTGGAAATTGAAAGATGACCTCATGACCCGGAATGTGCAGCGTATCATTGATTACCCATTCATATTCGAACATAGAATAATCAATGGTGTCCAATGAATTTTCTTTGAGACGATATTTCCACCTGTTACGTTGAATAGGGCGTGGGTTTTCAATTTTTGGATAGTCCGTAAAGAACCTGTATATATCCCATGAGCCTCCTCTTCGTGTAAAATATCCCTCGGTATAATCTTCAGACATCACCAGGGAATAATCATCGGCCCGGGAATTGAACCTTTCTAATGGCCTGGCATCCAACCAATCACCCATAAAATTATCGCAATAAAAAATATCATAATCACCCCTGGAACCATGTCCCTGGCTACTAAAATAGAGTTTGCCGCTTACATGAAGAAAGGGGAATAAATCATTAGAGGAAGAATTAATTTTATCACCCATATTCACAGGGGTGCTCCAACTGTTATTTTTGAATCTTGATACATAAATATCAAAGCCACCAAGTGAACTTTCAAAATCCGCTGCAAAATATAATGTTTTACCGTCCGGAGACAGGAAAGGAGTAGTAATAGTGTACTCGGGATCATTGTGTTCAAATTCCCTGATATTCACCCACTCATCATTCTCAAAATCTGCAAAAAGCAATTTTAAATTAGTATTGTTCTTATCCCTGGATTCTGCTCGGTACATTCTTGAAAAACAGATCAAGCTCTCATCTGCAGTAATTGTAAGCGGCCCATCCATGAAGGGCGTTTTCAATGAGTTTGACAATAGTTCAGGGGTTCCCCAGCTACGTTCACCTTTTTTCTCAGCGTAATAAATATCCGTCATGGGCTTACCACTTTCCGTGGTTAGCTTCCGACTTGCACTTGCAGGACGACCAAGAACGAATATAATTCCATCCTTATATGGAATGGGTGCCAGCTCATCAAATCCCTTTGTTGGAAGACGCAGGGTTTCATACCTGTAAAAATCCTGGGCACCCAGGTTCAAGGTAAGCAGTAAGAAAATCAATATGTTAAAAATCTTCTTCAATTTTCCTTAATAATAAAATGGAATATTTGTTTTCACTGTCTCTCTCAATTCCCACCTGAGTACAAACTCAAAGGCGTTCTTAAAATAAGTATTCTCTGAATTCAGAGAATAGTCATAGGCAATTCCCATCAGCATTTTATTGTTCAACTGAAAGTTTGCATTGAATGCCACGGAATTTGCTGATTTATACACAACACCAAACCATATTTTCTTATCAAACAATCCAAAGTTAACTCCTCCCGCGAAATTCAATGGATCTTCTATCCCATAAAGTACAATAAATGTAGGACTGATACACAGGTTTTCACTGACTGCAAATTCATAACCTCCTGACAAGACAGCCGTATAATTCTTCAACAATCCAACAAAGCCGGTCGTATCGCTATTGTTAAACAATGAGTCAGAAGAAGGTATTAAACGTGGTATCGAAAGTCCAACAAACAATTTTTCTGTATAGTAAAGCACACCGGCACCTACATTTGGTTTGACCGCAGTTTGAATATCGTCATGTGGAAACTTTGGATCATTTGCATGTAAAAAATCATCAGAATAAGTTGCCGTAGTGATGGTTGCTCCTCCATAAATACCCAATGAAAGCCGACCACGCGGTCCAGGGATCCTGTAAGCATAAGAGCCATAGAACTGGTAATCTGTAAAATGCGTATTGGTACTTGTGCCTATGGGCCATATGATAGTAGGACTATTTTGTATCGAAAGAAATCCACCATAGGCAACTTTTTCATTTTTTGAAGGTGTATGAAAAGATCCTTGTGTATAAAAAGGGCCACCGGGATCTTTCACTTTCAATGCACGGGTATAGAATCCGGCACTCATTACATCTCTCGAGCCGGTGAATGCAGGATTATAGATCATCCAGTTGTGCTGGTAATTGCTCAAATTGGGCAGGTCTTCTTGGGCCTGTCCCAATAAGGGAAAAGTAAGCACGAATAATATGATCGAAATATATACCCTCATTCAGTTTTTACTGTGTTTTAACTACTATGGTACCTTTTAACTGGTACGGTTCTTCTCCGGCATCCTCTGTCATATAAATATTGATGCTATAGAAATATGTGCCATCATCCACGACCTCATCCGGCGAAACAAAAGTTTCATCATCCTTTCTCGACCCTTTCCACAGAACCTGAATTGGGTCCCCCGGATTCTCACTGCTCACAAATTCTGATATCGTTCCTAATTCCGCCAGGTCGTCTTGATCTATCTTTTTCACCAGGGTACCCCAGGTGTTAAAGATGTAACATTCAAAATGATGGGCATTATCCAGCCCTCTTGCAGCCAGTGCGTTATTGTATTCATCACCATCAGGAGAAAATCCATCATAAATCTTAAGGTCTAATCTATTGATGGTCAGGCCATCAGTGTATGGGCCGCAAGCTCCGTTTATAACCGTATATAAAAAATCATACAACTGAGAACTTTCGAATGCAAATGGTTCATCTATGATCGCAATGGTAGAATTTTCAATATCACCAATACTGCCAATGTTTGTCCATTCAGCTATCCCAACCTCCAGCGGATTTGCTTGCAATGACAAGTCATAACTGTCTTGTACGAAAACTTCAACTCTGTCGGTTTTCAGTGTATATGAGCTGACATCCGGTTCTTTATAATGTACGATTTCAACAAAAGCAGTGTCACTGCATCTTGGTGTTTCAAGCACCCATCCATATTCAAGGATTTCTGATTCAATATCCAGTGTACCGAGTGTGGCTACCGTACTTTCAAGATCGACAGGATCAAAAGTTACATCAACATTGCCGGCATACTTAATCCAATGCCCTACTCCTCCCCTGTCAGCTATAGATTCTATACTTATAGCTGGGCCGCATACCCCTGTATCGAGTGGCATTATCTCGGCATCAGGTGTTTGATACACCTTAATAGAAGCTGAGCCCAGCATACTATCGGCAGGAGCAACACAACCATTATTATCCACAATGGCATTCAGTACATATACAAAAGTAGCCGAGTCATCCGTAAATGGCTTATGCTCAATAATTCCAGGATTGCTTGTAACATCATCTGTATCAATAGTTCCTGGTCCTTCTTCAGAGGTATATGTCACCTTAATAAAATAGCTTAGCACACCTGTTTCACCTTCAAGGTCAACTTTTAACTTCGATGATATATCTTCCGATTCACAGATTATAGCATCCTGTGTATCATCCAGGGCCAACACACCGTGTGGCAGCCGCCTGACAAACACTTCCAATGGTAATGATGTATCCTCGCAAACACCTGAGCTTACTATTCTTCTCAAGTATTGCAGTTCCGTAACACTCGCTTCAAAATAATTACTTGTGGAAACAGAAGCATCAACAAAATCACCATCAATTGGAGTTGGGCTTGTCTCCCATTTGAAGAAGTATGTCCCTGCTCCATCACCTCCCAATAATGCTGGCGAGGAAGTTTCATCTGAACCGATAATACTTAAGTCTGTATCATAACAGATATAAGCAGGATCGTTCTTATCATTAAGATAATTTTCTGCAATTCGAGGAACAACCGTTGCTTTTATATTATCAGAGTAGGTATCACAGACTTTTCGGCTATCATTAGAAGACCATACTTCTCTCTGGAAATAGGTTGTTGTCAGCAAAGCTCCCGGGGAGTAACTATCTGGTGTGTCGTTTGTCCCAGCAGCAGCACTAAAATTTGTTCCATCTGTACTGGACCGCCAAAGTGTACTAAAATTGCCATCACCACCATCGACAGGATTCGCAGTCAGCACTGGCATAGCAACGTCCTGGCAAATGGTAATATCTGTTGAGATCAAGGCATTATTATTTACAGATGGAATAACATTCACAATCAAGATGTCACTTGTATCCTGGCAAACATCGTCAGCCCCGGACAATACAAGGCGCCTGATATACCTTTTTGCAGGGAAGCCGTTAAGGTTAAAAGGACTATTTACATTATTATAAGTGATTGAATCACCCCAACTAGCTAAATCATCGCTAACCTGCCAGGTATAAGTATAAGTTCCATCTCCTCCTTCAGGATCGTCAGCGAGAATTCCCGGATCAGGAAATGGGAAACTTTCACAAACTGTATCTTCGGGTGTCAACAGGTCATTATTACTAATCAGCGGCAATACCTCAATGGCAAGGACATCTGTTGTATCCTTACATGCATCATCGATTCCTGAATAGAAAACTCTCCTGTAGTATACTGAATTAGTTAATAGCGGGGGCTGATAATGTTGCGTTAGTGCGACCTCGGTATAAGGCCCGCCAACCGCCACTGCTTTCTCCCATTTATAGCTAAACAGTGCAGCATCTCCTCCTGTTGGCTTGGTACCAATCAACTCATCCGGGATCTGGTTTTTACACAATATGGTATCCTGGCTAATGAAATTGAAACCTACAGCAGGAAGTACAGTTACTATTACAGTATTACTTGTATCGTCGCAAACGCCGGATCTTATTATCCTGCTATATGAAGTTGTGGTTTCAAGTTCGCGTGGACTATAGCCAACATTGGAATTGTTGGAAAGAGTATCAGACCAGGTAGCCCCGTCATCGGTACTGTTTATCCAGAAATAGTCGAATTCGGTCCCAAACTTTGCCCCTCCGAGTGTAGAATCAATATTTTGAATAAATGGAATGGCTACCAGTCCAAAACACACTGTATCTGAAGCCAGTATACCATTCCCTTCGATTTTCTGAAGAACAGTGTAGGTAATAGATACATCATCACCTTCCGTAAGGCCTGCACTGCTAACCACTCTTTGATATTTTGTGGTCATGGTCAGCGGACCTTTGAAATGATAATCCTCAAGGGTATCTTCAGGTTCACTGTACCAAACCGAAGCGGTATCAGGCATATACCACCATTGGTAATCATATTGTCCGCTTCCTCCCTTTGGACGGGAAGCGTTGATAGGTGCAGGCCGTTCGTCAGAACAAACAGTTTTACCTTTTGGCAGGGTATTAAAAAGAAATCCATTAAGCGGGACATTCAAACTGTCAAGTATTGCTGCAGCGAGTCCATCTTCACCCGGATCTGTACTCACCCCATTGGATATACCTCCTTTACTTTTTGCTAAATCTTTGTTTACATTAACCGAATCATATCTCATCCAATAGATTCCACCGCCGCCGCCGCCGCCCGGACCTGTATAATTTGCTCCATTAAATGTGCTTCCTCCATCTCCACCCCGGGCTGAGAGCTGAATGTTCCCCTCATAATGAGACACATCCAGGATTATGGCACCGCCGCCACCACCAGCACCAGTAGCTACCGCGGTAATTGTTGAATCTCCCCTTGCCAAAATAGGCATGCCTGAATTCACCTCAAGGGTATCCGCAATAATTATCACAATACCACCACCATTTCCACCATCTGAAGCCGCATAACCAGGGTCCTGGGTTCCGGTTCCTCCTCCGCCACCCATAAAAATTCGATTTGCTTTCAGGTCATCATCGGTGTCGGTCCAATCATCATTTTTATACAAATCAGCACCTAAGGCATCGCCACCCATTCCTTGTGTCAGGGTTGCTGCCGGCGTACATAAATCGCTTTCGAATCCACCTTCACCTCCTGCAGTGCGGTTACTTCCACCACCGCCACCTGAATACTTTGCATTTCCACCACCTCCTCCATTTAGCACATATCTCAATCCACGCATCAGGTGAAAGGTTGTATCAATGGCTCCTTCACCTTTCAATCCTGCCTTTGTTTCTTCATCTTCATCATAAAAGTCATCATCTAATCCAAATGGATCATCAATATAGCAATTGCCTGCGCCATAAGTGCCATAAGGAACAGCGCCTTTAAAACCCTGTCCCGAGACATCGATTGAATCCATCAGGGTGAGTTTCTCTTTGATATATACAACCAATACTCCACCAGTATTTGTAACAGGATCCCATTCCTTGGCATATAGCTTATCAGTAACTACAGCATTGTCATAGGTCGCAACTTTTATCAGCTGGCCTACATCTCCATTTCCGTATGGCTCGTCATCAAGGACTTTAAATCCTGTGGGCGCATTAAAAATCACAGTATCAAGGTCAATGGCGTGAACTATAAGAATTGAATATTTACCGGTATATGCAAAATAGCCATCAATTTCCCCAGGTGCCCCGGTGGTCTGCACTCCAAGTCCTTTGGGCTGATATACCATCACAGTATCGCCAACACTGACAGCTACAGGATCACTTACCCGAACTGCGTTGGGTATAACACTACCTTCCCTAAAACAGAGTTCTGTAATTGGTAGATAGTAATCATTTACCTGGCCGGAAATAGAAGTTTGCGACATCAGTGGAGTGCATACCAATGTGAGCATGAGAATGGTAATAAGTATTTTTCCTGTACCCTTCAATTGTAATTATCTAAATAAAATATTCGAAATCTAAGATAGGGAAAAAAAGTATGTTCTTTCATCCATTTTTTAAAATGACAGATGGATTAAAATGTAGGTTGCTTCTGTTCACAAATAATTACTTCCCTTAGTCCTCATGAAAAGGCAGTATAATAAAGAATGTAGTGCCAATATTCATCTCGGTTTCAAACCATATTTTTCCATTCATGGAGGTGACAATATTGGATGCAATAGCCAATCCCATTCCCATTCCGCTACCCTTGGTTGTAAAATTGGGCTGAAATAATTTGTCTTGTATTGAATCGGGGATACCCTTTCCATTGTCTGTAACACTCAGGAGAGCATTGCCGTCACCAGTTATCCCGGCCGATATTTTTATTACACCCTTCCTGTTATCTGGAATGGACTGAATACTGTTTTTTACCAGGTTGATGATTAAACGCTGCATCTGCTCCGGATCTCCAAAAACATGTATGTCCCTGGCTTTCCCGATGTCGAGCACTACCGCTGCCTTGTCACTGTTCTGGAAGAGTTGAGCAGTATTCTTAAGTTTTGTAATTAAGTTAATCTTCTGATTCTTGGCTTTTGGCATCTTCGCAAAATCGGAAAACTCATTGGCAATTGAGGTCAATGAATCGATTTGCTCAATAAGGGCCTGGCTAATTTTCTCAATTTGCTCGTCAATATTTTCATCTCCTTCATTTACCATTCTCATCAAATGTTGAACATTCAGCTTCATTGGCGTAAGCGGATTCTTGATCTCATGTGCAATCTGCTTCGCCATTTCTCTCCACGCCGTTTCACGCTCAGACTGGGCCAGAAGCCCGGCACTGCGACTTAGCTCATCCACCATAAAATTATACTCATCAACCAATCCATGGATTTCATCTTTCCCATTGTATGTAATCTTCTCATTTTTCTTACTAAAGCTCAGTTGAGCAATCCTGTTCTGTATTACTCTTAAGGGCTGTGTAATCCTGTCGGCAAGAAATACACTTAAAAACAGTATCAACAAAAGAAGTATGACATATATGTTGAGTATAGCTACAACAAGATTAGTCGCTTCCTGTGCCAATACTTCAGGTTGTGTAAAGTAGGGTAAATTCAGATAGGCCAAAAACTGATTTTCACTATTCATAAAAGGTATATAGGCAGACTGGTAACTCAGGTTCCCTATATGTTCGGTATGAATAAAGGCCGAATAATGTTCAGTGGCTAACTTCTCATATGCATCGCGATTCATTCTTACACTGAGGAGTTGCTGATTAAATATTTCTGCCCGGGAAGAGGCCAGTAAGTACCCTGCCTCATCATACATATTGATATCTGTATAAAATACATTGGAGAATTTACGCAGTAACTCATCCAGGTTGTAATAACTATCTGAACTCCAGTTTCTCAAATCCTCTTCATACTCCACCTTATGCACCAGTTCAATATAAACCGACCGCATAGTATTCTGAAGGTTGTTATGGTGCTTTGTCTGGTACTGCTCTATAATGAAATAGATTGTTCCTGCACAGATAAACACGAAGGTGAGGAAGAGAATACCAATCATAGAATATTGTATCTTGTTTTTGAAATCCCAAATCAGGTTGGATCTCAAACGAGGTGCAGAGACACCTAAAAATCCCAGTGAAAGAAGAATAAAAGAAAAGGCAAAAATATAAGTGAATGAGATCAGCTTATCAACGATGGAGACAACCGGTGTACTGACAATAACAGTATTGTCTGCATCAACATTTAAGATACTGTGATCGTAACCATCGAACCTACTCTTTTCAAATGTTGACTCCTGTTTGGAGTACACATTCGGAGTAAGCCGGTATTCAAACTCACCTCCACTGGTTATCAGTTGTCCCTTATTATACCTGGCATAAGAGAAAGGTATCGTCTCGGTGGATTCTCTTTTCAGCAATAATTCCGGATATCCCAGCTCTTCAGAAATAATCTTCGAATCCAACTCAAGAAACAAAGAAAGTTCTTTTTCATTCAGGTAAAACGGAATCTTTGCCAGGTATGAAATTCTTGCATTCAGGTTGTTGAGAAAATAGAAATCAGACTGCGGGACTTCCATTCCTTCAGTCAGGATCATTTCATCGAAAAAATCGTAGCAGTGGAACCAATTGTCAAAAGGAGGCCTTACATGGACACTATCATCCGGTTGGCAAAATGCAATTTGTAAATTATACTTGGTCCAGTACCCGGTAAAATAATTCCTCTGAAGATATTCATAAATTAAGTCGATATTGAAATATGTAAATGAGAGCCGCTTCATTAAGATACTATCGTTCTTAATATTTCCCGATAATTCGACAAACAACATTTCAGCTACTACATCTCTTTCGGAAGAGAGTTTTACCAATTCTATCTCCTTCTGGCTCTCTGTCTTCTCCGAACTATGTTTCTGAAACTCCAGTGTTGAGTAAAGCGCAAAGAAGAAAATCAGAAAGAAAAAGTTCGAAAAGCGTATTTTCTTCCCTTCGGAGTGCTGAATATACATTATTGCTAAAACAAAGCAGAGATAGAAGAAAGGTGTGAAAGGTTCAATATGCAATTGTTGTGTTAAGAGGAAAGGGCCCTGAACCAGAACAACCGTCAACAAAACAATTAAAAACTGTGATATTGATTTTGAAGATTTATAATACGAAAGGGCTTTATCCAATATAAGGCATAAAGCTGTAAATCCAAGTGCCAGTATAAACAGAGATATAAAAGTGTATAGATCAAGTGAGTTTAATTTGTAGGCCTCGAAAGAGATGTTCGAATCCAGTACCAGGGATACCAATATATGGTGCAGCAAAATGAACCAAAAAGAATTGATTAAGAGAAGAAGAAAAGCTATCGGTCGATGATACTTCACAGGAATCTTGCCCGACCTATCGAAAAACATGTAAAACAGGATCACTGAAAAAAGTACTAAGAGCACAAATACCCACAAATTACCAAGAGAAGAGAAGGTCAGATTGGCAAAGACATCCGGCTGAAAGATGCTGGAAACAAAAACTACTCCGGGAAATTTAAAATGGAATATTAAGACAAATGACAATGCCATAACGGTAATACTCGAAAGCAAAGAGATCGTTCTTCCAAATCTTGATTCCCTGGAGAATATAAGCCAGTAAAAAAAACTAAATATTGCCAGCAAAGCGATCAAAAAACAGAAAAGTGATAGTATAACGTTCTGCTGGTTCCCCTTTGGATTTTCATTTACATCCAGTGAGAAAAGAAAATCACCTTCCTTATTCTTTATTTTATATAAATGATCATCATGTTGACTGGTACATACAACATCAGAACCCATGCGAAAATCTTTCTGAAAAGAATTTGACAGGTATTCATTTTCATAAGGAAAGGTGGTTTTTATAAGAATCAATCCATATAAAATTCCGCTATCAGCCGGCACACTAACTGATACATACGAAGCATTCCGAAGTTCTATAAACCCCCTGTTATTCCTGATATTCCATCGTGGTTGTATAGGTACTGTATGATCAGTCCAATACACCAAATCCTTCTCTTGAAAATAAAAAATGTATATGCCCCGGTCCTCTGCTAATTTAGTGTACTTATCTGATTGTGCATTTAATATATTTACAGGATCATTGCCTGGAAACTCCTCTTTAAGCAGTTCGAACTCATCGTTTAACACGTTCTCTTTTGAATGCAGAACTCTTTCAAACCTGGCGATGTCCTTTTCGCTATATGTCTCATTCTGGTAATTTACCTGGATAAGACCCAGGGCCAAAGACGCAAGAATAAAAATCACCGAGGATATCAATGAATAGCGCTTCATCTTGCCCCGGGAAATATCTTTCTGATTATTTTGTAACATACATTCGACTATTTATGATGATATGGCTCTCCATTAAGAATAGAAAAAGCCTTATATAGTTGCTCTGTAAATATTAATCTGACCATCTGGTGTGAGAAGGTCATCTTCGATAAAGATAACTTTTCATTTGCCCTGGCATAAACTTCCTTAGAGAAACCATAGGCACCCCCGACAACAAAAACAACGCTTCCTGTTCTCCCCTCCAATGCCGAAATATGATCCGCAAAATTCTCTGATGAATAAACTTTCCCGTTTTCGTCCAGCAATATTACATACTCACCCGGCTTAATTTTCTGTAAAATCTTAAGGCCCTCACTTTCCTTAATTTGCCTGAAATCTGTTTTTCGGGTACTTTTTCCATCGGGTACAATAAGTACATCAAAAGGGACATATCTCCTGATTCTTTTTAAGTATTCATCAACGCCCTCCTTTAGATAGTCCTGCTTTGTTTTTCCCGTAAGGATCAGTGTAATCCTCATATTTTACAGTTTATACATCGATTTTTTATAACTTGCACTTCTTACTCTTGGTCCGATTATTGTACTTGATTTACAAACTTAGTCTAAATAGGATTTGTATTTCCATAACCCGGCCAAAAGTTTTTAAATAAGTCAAAAGAATGTTAAGAAAAGTTTTATTATTATTTTTAGTGTTGTTTGTAACTACTCCGGTTGTCTCTTCACAGACAATCTCAAAAGATATTATTTCCGCTTTTGAAAGGGGTGATGCGAAAAAATTATCCAGGCACCTTCATAAAAACCTGGAGATAAATTTAGCTGAGAAGAAACAAATGATCAGCAAAAATCAGGCAACAAGATTACTAGAAGATTTTTTTGAAAATAATCCTCCTGTCTCATTTACTGTTACATACGAAGGAACAAAGCAAGGATCCAAATATGAAATCGGGGAACTCAAAACAGAAAACGCTGTATTTAGGGTTAACATGTATTTCATAGAGCAAGATGAAAAGAATCTTATCTATAATTTAACCATTGAAAAAGTCTGACAGCGTGCTAAATGATTGGAATCCTGTTACACTGATTGACCAGTGGTTCAGCGAAGACATTGGTGAAGGCGATCATACAACACTAAGTACTATTCCCGCATCAGCAAGTGGTTCAGCCGTTTTACTGGTAAAAGAAGACGGTGTTATCGCGGGTGTTAAGATGGCAAAGAGAATATTCAACAGGTTTGATTCTGCGTTACGCTGTAATATTTTTATTGAGGATGGCGAAGAAATAAGGATTGGAGATACTGTTCTTTCTGTGCACGGAAGTGTAAGGTCAATCCTGCAAACCGAGCGATTAATATTGAATGTCGCCCAACGAATGAGCGGTATTGCCACACAAACCAGGAAATATGTCAAATTGCTTGAAGGAACCGATACGAGAATTCTGGACACACGCAAAACCACACCGGGATTCAGACATATTGAAAAAGCTGCCGTTGAGATAGGCGGTGCTGTAAATCATAGAGCCGGCCTCTATGATATGATATTAATCAAAGACAACCACATTGATTTTGCCGGCGGGATTGACAAGGCAATTCTGAGGGCAGGGGAATACCTGGCTGAGCATAATCTTGACCTACAGATAGAAGTGGAAACAAGGTCGCTTGAAGATATTGAAATCGTATTGAAAACCGGGGGAGTATCCCGTATCATGCTGGACAATTTTTCACCGGAACTGACAAAAGAAGCCGTTCAACTCATCAAGGGGAAGTATGAAACTGAGTCATCCGGAGGCATTACTATTGATACTATCCGTGAATACGCAGAATGTGGTGTTGATTTTATTTCTGTAGGGGCCTTAACTCACCAGATTAAAAGCCTGGATCTGAGTTTAAAAGCAGATTTTTAATTTCTTTTTGTAAGAAATAACAGCTTCTCCCCAAAGCACTCCTGAAAACAGTATTTTACTACAATTTTATTGAACATTCTTACAGCTGTTCTGTTTTACTAGAAACGGAATTTTATGACCGATCCTCTAAACTTCAGGAATGAATACGGTAAATCGAAGATCGATGAATCTGCGCTCCCGGAAAATCCAATGGAATTTTTTGAAAGATGGCTGCAGGATGCATTTGATGCAGATCTGCCTGAACCTTCAGCAGTAACATTGGCTACTTCTAATGTAAAGGGGCGGGTTTCATCAAGAATAATTCTTCTGAAAAGTTACGAAGCAAAGGGATTTCAGTTCTATACCAACTATAAAAGTCAAAAAGGAAAAGACCTGAATGAAAATCCTTATGCAGCCATGAGTTTTTTCTGGCCTGAGCTGGAGAGACAGATCTTGATAGAAGGAAAGGTGAAGAAGATGTCTAAAAAAGATTCTGAACTTTATCATTCTGCCAGGCCTAGGAGCAACCAACTGGGTGCGTGGGCCTCCGAACAAAGCAAAGCTATTAAGGACCGATATACATTAGAAGCTCGCTATGAAGTGGTTAGCAGTGCTTATCTCAAACATGAAGCCATTCCAAAGCCACCTCACTGGGGGGGCTATGTTCTTATTCCGGATTCAATAGAGTTTTGGCAGGGACGGGAAAACCGACTTCATGACAGAATTGAGTATTTTCTATCTGAAGAAGATAGCTGGCAAACAAGAAGACTGAATCCTTAGGGGGAGGAAGGGCTTAAGGGTTTAAGGGTTAAATGAGTTAATGAGTTAATGAGTCAATGAGTTAATGAGTTAATGAGTTAATTTGACCTTGGAGAGAGGCAATTTTTTCCTCTGCATCGGCCAGCTTTTTCTTTTCTGCGGCGACAACACTCTCCGGAGCATTATTCACAAACCTCTCATTGCCTAATTTCTTCATTACACTGTTTTGGAATCCCTTTGTATAATCAAGTTCCTTTTGCAGTTTTTCAATCTCCTCTTCCACATTTACCAATGCTCCAAGTGGAATGTAGTATTCAACATTTTTTACCATAAATGATACAGCAGAATCGATTTTCTCCTCGGAAAAAGTCAGCTTAGAGATATTCCCCATCTTCTTCACAACAGAAACAAATGCTTCGGGATAATTTCCATTATTACTGTTTCTAACAGACATTTCGAGTTGCTCCTGCTGGGAGATATTTTTATCCTTCCTGATGCTCCTGATTTGAGTAATTACAGCTGAAATATTTTCAAAATCCTTTAATATTGATTTGTCATAGGGCTCATCTACAGGCATTTCTGAAACCATGATACTCTCCCCTTCTTTCCTGTCCCGAATATAATGCCACAATTCTTCCGTAATAAAAGGCATAAAAGGATGTAAGATCTTCAGAAGTTTCTCAAAGAAATCCAGTGTAGACTCATAGGTCTGCCTGTCAATCGGCTTTTGATAGCCAGGCTTGATCATTTCCAGGTACCAGGAGGAGAATTCGTCCCAGAACAGTTTATAAATGATCATCAGCGCATCAGAAATTCTGTATTTCTTAAACTGCTTTTCTATATGCTTTATAGATCTGTTCAGAAAAGCATCGAACCATTCAATAGCTTTCACTGATGCTTCGGGCTGATCAATATCTTCGTCCACTTCCCAGTTCTTCACGAGCCGGAATGCGTTCCATATTTTATTGCTAAAGTTTCTTCCCTGCTCAGTTAAGTTTTCATCGAAGAGAAGATCGTTACCTGCTGGTGAACAAAATAGCATTCCTACCCTGACGCCATCGGCACTGTATTTCTTCATCAGTTCGATCGGGTCGGGAGAGTTTCCCAGGGACTTCGACATCTTTCTTCGCTGTCCATCCCTGACTATCCCGGTAAGGTATACATTGTTAAATGGTTTTTCATTCCTATACTCGTAACCGGCAATGATCATCCTGGCAACCCAGAAGAATAGTATTTCCGGCGCAGTAACCAGGTCGTTGGTCGGATAGTAATAGTTGATATCTTCATTATCCGGATTCCTGATCCCATCAAATACTGATATAGGCCACAACCATGATGAGAACCATGTATCTAAAACATCCTCGTCCTGTTTCAGGTCATTTGCAGTCAGTTTATCGTTTCCCGTTTTCTCTATAGCTAATTCCAGTGCCTCTTCAATGGTCATGGCAACAACATAGTCATTGGGCCCTGGATTCTCCCCGTAGAAAAATGCAGGTATTCTCTGTCCCCACCAAAGCTGGCGGGAGATACACCAATCTTTCACATTCTCCATCCAGTGGCGGTAAACATTCTTAAACTTGCTGGGTTGTAATTGAACCGTATCATTCATCACATTCTCCAGTGCGGGAATAGCCAGCTCCTTCATGTTCAGGAACCATTGCAGGGATAGTTTTGGTTCAATAACAGCATCCGTCCTCTCTGAAAAACCCACCTTATTTATGTAGTCTTCAATCTTCACCATGTTTCCTGCTTCCTCAAGCATTGGAATAATCAGCTCTTTGGCCTTGAACCTGTCTTCTCCAATTAATATTTCTGCTGCCTCGCTCAGTGTTCCATCAGGATTAAAAATATCAATAATAGCCAGGTTATGCTTCAATCCCAATTCATAGTCATTGATATCATGCGCCGGGGTGATCTTTAATGCACCGGTTCCAAATTCCCTGTCCACGTATTCATCAACAATGATTGGTACGGGACGGTTCACCAGGGGCACAAGAACACGCTTACCATGATATTTCTTAAATCTTTCATCTTCAGGATGTACGCACACTGCGGTATCTCCCAGAATTGTTTCAGGCCGAGTAGTAGCAATGGTGATAAAATCATCTTCTCCTTCCACCTGGTATCTTACAAAATACAGTTTTGACTGTAGCTCTTTATGGAGTACCTCTTCGTCAGAAACTGCTGTTTGTGCCTGGGGATCCCAATTCACCATTCTCACGCCCCTGTAGATATGTCCTTTATTATATAAATCCACGAATGTCAGCAATACGCTTTCCGACAAATCATCGTCCATGGTAAATTTCGTTCTACTCCAATCACAACTGGCTCCCAGTTTTTTCAACTGCTCAAGAATGATACCTCCGTGCTTCTCCTTCCACTCCCATGCATGTTCCAGGAACTCATTTCTTGAGAGATCATTTTTGTCAATTCCCTTCTCCCTCAACATGGCCACTACCCTTGCTTCTGTAGCAATTGAAGCATGATCAGTTCCGGGAACCCACAGTGCATTTTTACCCATCATGCGCGCCCTGCGAATCAATACATCCTGCAAGGTATTATTAAGCATGTGCCCCATATGCAATACTCCTGTTACATTTGGCGGAGGAATAACAATAGTATAAGGTTCACGATCATCTGGCGTGCTGGAAAAAAAGTCATTTTCCATCCAGTAAGCATACCATTTGTCCTCCACCAGTGCAGGATTGTATTTTGTAGGGATATCCATCTTTATGCTCGAATCAATCTGTTAAAACTATCATTTTATGAGTTGCAAAAGTAGGAAAAAAAATACCGTCTACCGATTCGCAGTAAGCATTTGCCGATTTTATACAAATTTAACATTGAAAACTCTAAAAACTAAAAAAGTTTTTATATTATTGCACCCGATTATGGAAACAACAGAAATTCAGGAACGAATTATTAATGAAGCTGGTGCACTCTTTGCAAAATATGGGATCAGAAGTATCACCATGGATGCTCTCGCTGGGGATATGGGTATCTCCAAGAGAACCATTTATGAAAACTTCAAAGACAAAGATATGCTCCTGCTAAGTGTTATAACCTATTATAAGGAAGAACAACATAGAATAGCAAGAGAGATTATTGATACTTCCGAAAATGTGGTAGTGGCATTGTTCAAGCTCGTGAACGGGATGATCAGCGTGATGAAACAGGTGAATCCCCTGCTTTTTCAGGACATGAAGAAATATCACTCTCATATTTTTAAGCAAATTCAGGATAAGGGAGATATACGGGATCACTCCATGACATATAATATTCTTAAACAGGGGATTGAACAAAAGATCTTCCGAACAGACTTAAACGTAGGAATTGTGAATTCAACCCTTCATGAATTATTTGATCTTTTTGGTCCTGATAGCAAGTTAACCCTTGAAGGATATCATCGTGGCGAGTTATTTAATAATGTCATCACGCCATACCTAATTGGAATATCAACTGAAAAAGGCAAAAAGCTTATTGAAGAACAAGGACCATTTAATTATTAAGCAGATATTAATAGATAATTACAGATATGAAAAAAAGAACCATTACAATAGCGTTTGCAGCTCTGCTGGGCACAGCAGTACTGGCACAGGATCAATCCCCTGCACTGGTACTGAACCTCGGCGAGGCTATCGAATATGCAAACGAAAATAACAAGTCGCTGATGAACTCGCGACAAGAGTTGGACAAGTCTCAGTCCGCAATTTGGGAGGCCATATCTCAGGGACTTCCCCAGGCAGACATTGCAGTGGATTATATGACCTACTTTGGGTATGAAATGGAATTTTCATTTGGAGGAGATTTTGATCCCGAGTCACCAGAATTTGCAGCTGCAGATATAGCTGCGCAAGAAGCAACATTCTTACAATTTCCAGGAACTACGGTAATGGACCTATATCGCTACAGTGCCGGATCATTCTATGAGACTACTCTTTCAAGTGAACTTGGCGGAGGTACGATCCTGATGTCCGACCAGTTTACTGCCAAGCTTCAAGTTTCACAATTGATATTTAGTGGACAATATATTGTTGGTATCCAAACAGCCAAACTTGCCAAAGAAATTGCAGGAATGGCCCTCAGCAACAGCGAGGTCAGCACAAAAGAAGCTGTAATTAGTGCTTATTACCTTACCTTGATTACGGAAAGATCGCTTGACTTCCTGGAAGGGAACCTGGAAAACCTCAGGTCAATGATGCAACAAACCGAAAAAATGTTTGAAGCAGGGATGGCTGAGAAAACAGATACTGATCAGTTTAAAGTTACAGTAAACCAACTGGAGAATACCAAACGTTCCATGGAACGAGGACTGGAATTGAATTACAACATGTTGAGGTTCACCCTGGGAGTACCTGCAGGAACAGAAATAACACTAAGCGATAACCTGGAATCGCTCTTCAACGAGATGGCTGCTATCGACCTCTTGATGAAAGATTTTGATAAGGAACAAAATATTACTTACCAGATGGTTGCAGCAGAATCTGAAATAAACAAGAAACTCTGGAATATTGAAAAATGGAATTATGCACCAACCTTTGTTGGTTTCTATAATTACAATCAAAAGATTTTAACTGCCGGATTTGACATGACTCCAAATCATCTGGCCGGCTTATCTCTTAGCATACCTGTTTTCTCCAGTGGGATGAGAAAAGCTAAAGTTAACCAGGCCAGGATTCAATATGAGATGTCTGAAAGAAATTCTGAGATAATGGCTGATCAGCTTGAAATTCAAAACAGGCAGTTGAAATATAACCTTGAGAGCAGCGTGGAAAATTACACCACTCAAATAGAGAATGTGGAGGTAGCTGAAAATGTTCTTAAAAGTTACCAGAGAAAATATCAAAATGGAATGGCTTCAAGTATGGAAGTCACCCAGGCCAACAGCTCATACCTGGAGGCACAGAGCTCATACCTAAGCGCCATGTTCGATGTAATGAACGCAAGAATACAGTTAGAAAAATTAATGAATAACCTTAGCAATTTATAAATACCATGACCATGAAACGAATTTTAACCTTCACGATAACAGCAGTTTTTGCTATTAGCATGTTCTCTTGTAAGGATTTTGATCCCTCAAAATCTAAGTCAGGAGCCGCTAAAGACTCTGCAGCGGTGAGCACTGAACTAGTTCAGGATATTATTACTGAACATATTCAGCCAATTAAAACAATGCCTGTAGAAATAACAACGATAAAGAGAACAGTTAAATCAACTGCTTCACTTGTAGCTGAAGAAGAAACCTACCTGGCTCCGTCAATCCCCGGTAAAATCCGAAGTATTCCTGTTGATGTAAATGACTATGTGAAAAAGGGACAGATACTTGTTAGTATGGACAAAAGTCAGTTGTCACAAACAAGACTGCAATATGCAAACCTGAAAAAGGATCTGGCACGCATGGACACACTTCTTCAATATGGATCAATTACCCAACAGGCATATGACCAAATGAAGACACAAGTGAACGTTACAAAAACAGCACTTGCCAACCTGGAAGAGAATACAACACTTAAAGCTCCATATAAAGGTGTCATTACAGGCAAATATTACAATGATGGGGAAATTTTTTCCGGTGCACCTAATACACAGGCAGGAAAGGCAGCCATAGTAAGTCTCGTAAAAATGGATGTATTAAAAGTATATATCAATCTTTCAGAAAGCTACCTTCCCCTGGTTATAAAGGGCCAGGTTGCTATTGTTGAATCTGATGTTTATCCTACTGATAATTTCGAAGCCACAGTGCATACGATCTATCCAACTGTAAATGCAGCAACACGTACTTTCACTGTTGAACTTCGACTGGACAATCCTGATTACAAACTTAGACCAGGAATGTACAGCGCTGTAACAATTGAGATGGGTGACCGTGAAGCCCTTCTGGTTCCCGCTCTGGCAGTAATTAAACAAACCGGGACCAACAATCGCTACGTATTTCTGCGTGAAGGAAATGTTGCCAGGAAATACCAGGTAACAATGGGAGAGCGTGTAGATGATATGGTTGAACTCATTTCCGAAAATGTTAAATCCGGTGCTGAATTGATCTATGCGGGACATATAAACCTCATGGATGGAGACAAGATCAAGTTAGTTGAAGAATAGTAATTGAAAAAAGGATTATCATGAGTATATATCAAAGCGCCGTAAAAAGGCCAATAACAACCATCATGCTTTTTATTGCAGTGGTGGTACTGGGAGCTTACGCCTTAAGACAGCTATCTGTCGACTTTTATCCTGAAATGGAATTCCCTGCCATCTCTGTGATGACCCTATACAGCGGAGCCAGTGCTGCAGATGTTGAAACCAATGTCACAGACAGAATGGAAAGCAACCTGAATGCTATTAGTAACCTGAAAGAGATTTCATCCACATCAAGTGATGGGATGTCAATAGTTGTTCTGGAATTTGAATTTGGAGCAGACCTTAACGAAGCGACAAATGAAATCCGGGATGCCTTGAACAGGATTACGCCCTATCTCCCTGATGATGTGGATAACCCGATCATTCTTAAATTCAACTCATCTATGATGCCAATTCTTTTCTATGCAGTAACCGCTGATGAAAGCTACCCTGCATTAGAAAATCTGCTGGACGAAAGAGTTATTAATCCGCTTAACCGGATTGATGGAATTGGATCTGTAGGTATTATCGGAGCTCCCGGACGAGAAATTCAGATTGATATTGATCCTCAAAAAATGGAAGGATATAATCTAAGCGTTGAAATGATCGCCGGTATTCTGAATGCCGAAAACATGAACCTTCCTGCTGGTAATATTGATATGGGTATGATGAATTACCCCATCCGTGTTCAGGGAGAATTTGCAAGCAGTGATGAAATCAGAGATATTGTCCTTGCAAGTATCAATGGACAGTCTATTTATCTAAGTGATATTGCTACAGTTACGGACACCCTTCGTGACATGACCTTCGAAGAAAATATCAACGGTAAGACTGGAGTTAGGATCATGGTACAAAAGCAGTCTGGAGCAAATACAGTTAAGGTAAATCAGGACATCAAAAAAATGATGCCCGAACTTATTAAAACGCTTCCTCCCGATGTAGAAGTGACCATGTTTTTTGATTCTTCTGAATTTATTAAAGGTTCTATCGATAACCTTACGCGTTCGCTTATGTTTGCAGCCATATTCGTTGTTTTGATTATACTATTCTTCCTGGGGAGATGGCGGGCAACATTTATCATTATTCTTACAATCCCGATAGCGTTAATTGTCGCATTCATATATCTTTTTGTTACTGATAATTCAATAAATATTATTTCCCTGTCGTCGCTCTCAATTGCCATTGGTATGGTGGTTGACGATGCCATTGTGGTATTGGAAAATATTACAAAACATGTGGAAAAGGGAGGTAAACCTCGAGAGGCCGCTATTTATGCAACAAATGAAGTTTGGTTGGCTGTAATTGTGACAACCCTTGTTGTTTTAGCTGTATTCCTGCCATTGACATTGATGCCAGGACTTACTGGAATGATGTTCAAACAGCTTGGATGGGTTGTTTCTATAACCGTTGCTACTTCAACACTTGCTGCGATAACGCTTACTCCAATGTTAGCATCTAAATTGCTGAAGTTAAAGAATAAACCAAGGAAAAACAGGGCTCTCAGTTATACCAATACAATTGACAGATTTCTTAACTGGTTGAATAAAATTTATGGCAATACCTTAAGAGGTGCATTAAAAGTGCGTTGGTTAGTTGTAATAATAACAATTGCAATTTTTGCAGGATCCATCTTTCTAACAAAAGATGTTGGTTTTGTAATGTTCCCCGAAGCGGATGAAGGACAGCTCTCTGCTCAAATAGAACTACCAACTGGTGTTAATGTTGACGAATCCCGCAAAATTAGTCGTATGGTTGATCATTTTCTACAGGAGAACTATCCGGAAATTACACTATTGAGTACTTCATCCGGTTTAGATGATAATGGTGGAATGATGTCTCTGTTCACAGAAAGGGGAAATCACATTATCAATGTATCTGCCATACTTGTTAACCAGGAGGAGAGAGACCGCGATGTCTGGGTAATATGTGATGGTCTAAGGGACTACCTGGAAACATTACCAGAGATTGTATCATACACTGTTACTCCAAATGGTGGAATGGGAGCAGGTGGAATGATGAGCAATGACATTGCCATCGAGATATTTGGCTATGATTTTACCAAGACATCATTGATTGCTGAACAACTTGCGGATAGTATTTCATTACTAAATGGTGCAACAAACGTGAAGGTGAGCCGAAATCCCATGAAGCCTGAACTTCAGATCATTCCAGACAGGGAAAAAATGGCCATGCACGGACTGAATACTTTTACTATAGCAAATGCAGTTCGAAATAGGATTGAAGGCCCATTTATGAGAAGATACCGTGAAGAAGGAAATGAATATGACATTCTTATTCGATTTAATAAAGACCAGAGGAATTCGATCACGGATGTAGAAAATATACTTCTTACAAATCAGCAAGGGCAATCGGTACGATTGAAAGAAGTTGCTGATGTGGAAGAATATTGGGTGCCGCCTAACATTGAACACAAAAGACGTCAGCGTATAGTGAACGTAACAGTAACCCCATATAAAGTACCTCTTAACGTGCTGTCAGCTCAAATCGATGATATCGTAGATAATATAGAAATACCAAATGATGTGCTTATTGAATCTGGTGGAGCTGTCGAAGATATGAGGGAAACTATGCAGGACTTATTGATGCTCATTCTCCTGGCGCTCGGACTTGTATATATTGTGATGGCAGCACAGTTTGAATCGCTCAAAATGCCGTTCATCATTATGTTCTCCATTCCATTTGCATTTACCGGGGTGATTCTGGCGCACATTGTTACCGGAATTACTATGAGCACTGTTTCAATGATCGGCGGGGTAATGCTAATTGGTATCGTGGTGAAAAACGCCATTGTATTAGTGGACTATATCAACCTGATGCGTGACCGTGGTTATGAATTGAAAGAGGCGATTATCGAATCCGGAAAATCACGATTAAGACCAGTGCTTATGACTTCATTTACTACCATCCTTGGTATGCTACCATTGGCAATGAGTACAGGAGATGGGTCAGAGATCTGGAGCCCAATGGGGATCGCTGTCATCGGGGGATTGATCTTCTCTACCTTTATTACTTTGCTTCTTGTTCCAGTCGTTTACCATATGTTTATGCGAAAAAACGATAAGAGGAAGAAGGTAATGGAATATGACTTTATGATCGAAAATTAAAGTTGAGTGTCGAGCGTTTAGTGTTGAGAAAACTATGGTCCCTCCTCGCTAAACGCTGAACACTGAACACTAAATTTATTAAAAAATGAAAGCTATTTTTATAGTATACAATCAAGCACACACCGAAAAGGTGGAATATATGTTTGAAAAACTCAACATCCGCGGTTTCACAAGATGGACGGAGTTGACAGGCCGAGGAAGTATGGATGGAAACCCTCACATGAAAACTCACACCTGGCCGGAACAAAATACAGCACGAATGACCATTGTAGAAGATGAAAAGGTGGATCCTGCATTGGCTGCAATAAAACGCATGGATGAAGTCAATAAGGATGTAGGCATCAGGGCCTTTGTCTGGAATATTGAAAATATGTATTAATCCCACATGACCACACATACGATCATTTACTTTAGTCCTACGGGGAATGTCCAGCATCTGGCTAACAGGCTTGCCAAACAATTAGAGCCTTCAGGTACACAGCTACTGCCCCTTGAGTTTACAGAACCGGATCAACTGGAAAGAAATAAGCACCTGGTTTTAATTCATCCCGTTCATGGTTTTAATGCACCGCGGACAGTAAAACGTTTTGTTAAAAATTTGCCATCTGATCTTTATGATCTTGTCAGTATTATTGGTGTTGGCTGTAACACTGGTTGGGTGAACGGTGCTGTTTCATCTGATTTACGCAAGCAATTCAATAAAAAAGGATATTCAATTGCTCTTGATGAGATATTGGCGATGCCATTAACTTTTATCATGAACTTTCCTGATGACTTGAATTTAAAATTGATCGCAGAATCTGAGAAGAAAATAGAAGATCTAAGCAAAGCTCTGATCGAGGAGACGGTCACGACACGAAATATACCAGCCAAATCTTATATCCTGAATTTTCTCGGTAAAGGAGAGTCGCCTGCTGCACGAATGTTTGGACTTGAATTGCATGCTAACAAGGACTGTGTTGCCTGTGGAATATGCTGGGAAAATTGTCCTGAAAAAAATATTAAGCAAAAGAAAAACGGGAAACCAGGTTTTGGATTTTCTTGTTCGATGTGCATGCGCTGCATCTACAATTGCCCTGAGAAGGCAATCAGCCCTCGTATCTCCAAATTCATTCCTATTAAGAACGGTTATTCTCTTTCAAAATATTTGAAAGATTAACACCAGCAAACCTATCTCAATATTGGAGATAAAAATAATATTAACTACGAAATACATCTTTTAACAAAACTCTTCATCTATTTAAGCGTTACTCATACAAACGAATTTTACAATGAATATAAGTATTTTCGGAGCAAGCGGACAAACAGGACAGATAATAGTGGAAAAGGCACTATCACTGCAACATCAGGTTACAGCATATGTTAGAAGAGAGGATTCGATTGTCATACAGCATCCAAATCTAAAAGTTGTTGTTGGTAGTTTAAGCGATAGTGCTAAAGTGAAGACGGCTCTAAGCGGATCAGATGTTTGCATTTCAACATTGGGCGGTAGGTCTTTAAGAAAACGCTCAAAAGAAATCACCGATGGAATCAGTCTGATCGTAAAGCATCTGGAAACCCAAAAGGTAAAACGTTTTATATATCTCTCTTCATTTGGTACCGGTGAAAGTAAGAATTACATGCCGAAACTTCTAAGATTTATTATAGTAGATGTGATGCTCAAGATACCAATAGCCGATCACAACCAGAATGAGCAAACTATTGTAGAGAGTGATCTGCAATGGACAATAGTGCGTCCCGGAGGCCTCAGTAATGAACAATACAACGGGAATTACAAATATGGAAGTGAGCATACCATTTTTAGAGGAAATCCAAAAATATCCCGATCAAATGTAGCTGCATTTATATTGGACCAACTCTCAGATAAAAGTCTAATTAAAAAAGCTGTTTGGATTTATGAATAGAGGTTAGAAAGAATACGATTGTTCTGGTATACCCATGAAAATTAAATATTCTAATTCTTCAGAATAGACAGATGCATTTTCCTGTCATTAAACACCACCTCTTACTTCACTGTATTTATAGAATTTCTGCTACTTTTGCTTTTGCTAAAAGCAGAATAACAATGAAAAAGCTTCTTCTACTGGGATTCGCTGCAATCCTTTTTAATTCATGCATTAATCAAAACGAGCAACAAGCCAAAAACTCCGGAGTGGAGATCTTTTTTGAAGAGACAACTCATGATTATGGAGATATTCAAATAGATAGTGATGGAAGCTATACATTTAAATTTAAAAATATTGGTAAAAAGCCACTCATAGTTAACAAAGTAAGATCGACTTGTGGATGTACAATTCCCTCCTGGTCAAAAGAACCTATTGAATCAGGACAGGGCGATGAAGTAGAAGTTATTTATAATACAGCATTGGCAGGTTCATTTATGAAAACCATTATAGTATATTCAAGCGCTGTAAATTCGCCAGTGAGACTGATAATTAAAGGAAAAGTTGTTGAGGGGCAAAAAGAACAGCATTAATTCTGCCTGTAGAGGTTGAAAGATTGTAAGAATTGAATGAAAAAATTGATGAATAATATTAACCCATTAACTCATTGGCTCATTAACCCATTAACTCATTGGCTCATTAACCCATTAACTCATTAAACATGCCAGGTATCTCAAATAAAGGCAAGGCCATGCCTGCCTCTCCAATTAGAAAGCTTGTTCCCTTTGCAGAAGAAGCAAAGAAGAAAGGTCGCAAAGTATATCACCTCAATATTGGACAGCCCGATATAAAAACACCCGATGTGGCGCTTGATGCCATCAGGAACCTGAAAGAAGAAGTGATTGAATACAGTCACTCTGCGGGAATTGAAAGTTACCGCAGGAAACTAGCAGCAAGTTACCAGAAGATTAATATCAATGTGGATCACACTGAGATTATTGTTACTACGGGTGGCTCAGAAGCGATCTCTTTTGCCTTGATGTCTACTGTTAATCCAGATGAAGAAGTTATTTGTCCGGAACCCTTCTATGCCAATTACAACGGTTTCTCAACTGCGGCCGGAGTAAAGTTTGTACCTATTACTTCGAGCATAGAAAACGGTTTTGCCTTGCCTGCTATTGAAGAATTTGAGAAAGTTATTACGCCAAAAACAAGGGGAATTATAATTTGCAATCCTAACAATCCTACAGGTTACCTATACTCTGAAGAGGAGCTGAGACAGCTTGGGGAAATAGTGAAAAAACACGACCTGTACCTCTATTCTGACGAGGTATACAGGGAATTTTGCTATGATGGAGAAAGTCATTTTTCTGCCATGTACCTTGAAGGTTTGGAGCAACATGTGATCATGATGGACTCAGTGTCTAAGCGCTACAGTATGTGCGGAGCAAGAATTGGCTGCCTTGTTACCAAAAACAGAGATGTACTTAATACCGCTATGAAATTTGCCCAGGCAAGACTGAGTCCTCCATCATTTGGACAGATTGCCAGCGAAGCAGCTCTCGATACACCAGCTTCATATTTCAAAGAAGTTTATAATGAATATATCGAGCGACGCGACTATATGGTTAGTGCCCTTAACAAAATACCGGGTGTCTTATGTCCTTCACCCGGTGGAGCATTTTATACCGTGGTACAGCTCCCTGTTGATGATGCAGATGTATTTTCAAAATGGATTCTCAGCGAATTTGAACATGAAAATCAAACCGTAATGATGGCACCTGCCAGCGGTTTCTATTCTACACCCGGATTGGGTAAGAATGAAGTAAGAATCGCTTATGTCCTCAAAAAAGCGGATCTTGAAAAGGCGATGGAAATACTGGAAGCGGCACTCAAAGTGTATCCCGGGAAAACCGTTTAAGCTTTTCAAACATTTATATACTTTCTATGGGGATATGAAATACGAAAGATGGGAATATTGAAAAAATCAAGAAGGTAAAAGTCTAAAAAGAATTACATAATTAATTACATAATTAAAATATTCTATAACACTAATAATCTGAATCTTAAGAATAAGCTATTGGTACAATAAATACAACTTACGCATCCGATTGTAATCTTCCAGGTCATCTTGCCAGGACTCCCTTATCTCTTCAGCTGTCATTCCACTTACAATTTGCTGCCGCAAGGTATTTGTCCCTGCAAGTTTTTCAAAAAATGGGATGAAAAAGTTTTCCTGATCAGGGAAAATATTATATGCATCAATCAGCCAGTGAAGGTAAAGTTGGTTCCAACTCTCATCCGGCACAAAAGTGCGTAAGTCTTTGCCATGGCACTCCACTCCTTCTAGTTTTGGATGCGTCGACATTCCCGGTATACTAAGTGGCGTATAGGAAAAATCTCCCGGAAGATCAGGGTGTCCAAAAACTTCAAAGGGCATCATTGTTCCCCTTCCCTCACTGATCACGGTTCCTTCAAAGAAACAGGTGGAGGGATAGAGCCATATGGCGTGGTTATTTGGAAGATTTGGAGAGGGGCTTACGGGCAAAAAGTAGAATTTGCCATGGTAATAATTGGAACATGGTATAACGGTGAGATCACATTTTTTAGCTTTAGTTAACCACCCTTCGCCATTGATCATCTGTGCCAGTTCACCAATGGTCATGCCATAGACAACAGGAATGGGGTGCATCCCGATGAAAGAACTGTGTTCCTCTTCCAGGATTGGCCCATCAACATATCCGCCATTTGGATTGGGTCGGTCGAGCACCAGCAGTGGAACATTATTCTCAGCACACGCTTCCATAACATAATGGAGAGTTGAGATGTATGTATAAAACCTAACGCCAACATCCTGAATATCAAATAGAACCAAATCAACGCCTTCAAGATCCTCAGAAGTAGGTTTCTTGTGTTTACCATACAAAGAAACAATGGGAACACCTGTCTTTGCATCAAAATCATCATCCACATATGTTCCGGCATCCACCTCACCTCTGAAGCCGTGTTCAGGGGCAAAAACACCGGAAATGTCAACTCCGTAACAAAGAAGAGAATCAACGATATGTGTTTCTCCTATAAGAGAGGTGTGATTGCCAACAACAGCGATAGTCTTCCCTTCGAGAAGAGGAAGGTAGATCTCCACCTGCTCAGCACCGGTTTGTGTTTCATTGTGGCCCTGACAGGAAAACAAAGCAATTACTATCGCTAATAAAATTGAGTAGTGCATATGTGTTTATATTCAAACAAAGTTACCTATTTTTAGGGAACCAAAATTCTTCTTTTTGAATACAGAACTTTTCATAGCTAAAAGGATAATCGGCCACCGTGGAGAAAAAAAATCATTCTCACGCTCCATTGTTGGGATCGCCACCTTCGGTATTGCCCTTGGCCTGGCAGTGATGATAGTCGCTGTATCGATTGTTACAGGTTTCAAAAATGAAATCTCCAACAAAGTTATTGGTTTTGGGTCCCACATCCAGGTGGTAAATATGGATTCTAACTCTTCTTACGAAACATCTCCAATCCCAAAGAATCTGCCATCGATGGCACGTATAGCTGAAATGGAAGAGGTGCGTCATGTACAAACATTCGCCACAAAAGCTGGAATAATAAAGACAACAGAGAACATACAGGGTGCTGTTTTAAAAGGAGTGAGTCCGGATTATGATTGGTCGTTTCTGGAGGAAAGCCTGGTGGCAGGTGAAATGATACATATCAATGATTCTGTCAGAACGAACAATGTCCTGCTATCAGAATCAATATGCTCTCTGCTGAAATTTAAAGTCGGCGACAGCTTTAATATGTATTTCATACAGGATCCTCCCCGAGCCAGGAAGTTCACCATTTCCGGAATTTACAGAACAAGTCTTGTTGAGTTTGACCAGCTTTATATTTATTCGGATATCAAGCACATTCAGCGCTTAAATAACTGGGGGACCGAGAAGGTAAGCGGATACGAAGTAATGTTATATGATATTCAAGACGCTGGAATCGTTACTGAAAAAATAAGGGAAGAGATAGTTATGGAGCTTCTTGATGATGGAGCGAGGATAAAGGCGATACCCATACAGGAAAGATATAACCAAATATTTGACTGGTTGAATCTTCAGGATATGAATGTCATCATCATTATCCTATTAATGGTAATCGTGGCTGGTTTTAATATGATCTCCGGGTTGCTGATCCTGATTCTCGAAAGAACAAACATGATCGGTATATTGAAGGCCTTGGGAACAGTAAATGCCTCAATAAGATCGATTTTCCTTTACCAGTCGGGCTACCTTGCGCTCAAGGGACTTTTCTGGGGAAATATAATTGGACTGACACTCTGTTTCCTGCAATGGAAATTTGAACTTATCGGACTTGACCCATCTTCTTATTATCTCGATACAGTGCCTATTAACTTCAACATTCTACATGTCCTGGCGCTCAATGCGGGCACCTTACTTGTAACGTTTATTTTCCTTTTGATACCCTCGATGATCATTTCGAGGATTTCACCTGAGAAGTCGATACGCTTTAACTAATCGTTTTCGTAAGCGCTGCGTTTTTATACTGCAATACGTATATGAAGATATTGTGGAATTGAAAATATATTTTCTAAAAGGGGCAGTCCCTTTTTACTTTTTACTTTTCCCTTTTTCCTTTTTACTTTTTACTTTTAATTTCCCTGCAATTTTTTTCACCCTTCTTTTAATCTCATGTAAATAATCTGCTCTTACCTCTTGAATGCCTTCGTAGGTATACTTTCGAAGGGCAATAAATTTAGCGTTAGTGCTGGTTTTATATCGGGAGAGCAATACAAGGAGGACAATAAAAGCGCTAAGAACGAACAGAAAGACAATTGGGACCGTAACAAAATATATAGTTTTAAATACCTTTTTGCTTTCTTCTAACTTGTTCTTGTTTTGCTCTAACTCCCTAAAAGTCTGAGCAAGCTTTTCCTTAACAAATACAGATTCTGTATTTAGTAGTTGAACCTTACTTTCTAATTCTATATTAGCAGTTTTGAGGGAATCTGAAACCTGTTGCTGCTCCAGGTCATTTTTCCTGAGAAGAAAATTGACAGACCTTAATTGTTTCTCCAGGTTCTCCAGCTTTACATCTTGCACACTATCCTGCTCACTATAAACAACAGAATCTTCGGCCTGGGCGGATAAATACGTTGCCAGGCAAAGAAGAATGGAAAACAGTAAAATACGTTTGATTAATGGTAACATCAATTATCTTTGTTTTAATCAAAATTCTTACATTTTTTTCTCAATACCTAATGATTGACCGTATAAATAAACAGACATTATCAACAGTTCTCAAAGGACCGCTGCCTGGAAAATCTGCTCAACAGAAGATGGCTCCGGAAGGGAGAAGGGTGGAAATCGAGAGAGGGAGAGAGGGAAAGGGATGTCGCAAAGCTGCGGTGCTTATTGTATTATTTCCTGAAGGAGACTATATACACACTATTTTCATGAAGCGGAATGAATATGATGGTCCGCATAGTGGCCAAATCAGCTTTCCCGGCGGAATGTATGAAGAAGCAGACCTTGAGTTAGAGCAAACAGCTATCAGGGAAACCGAAGAGGAAACAGGCATTAAAGCAGGAACTGCAGCGATGCTGGGAAAATTAACGACACTCTTTATTCCTGTAAGTAATTTTTGTGTTACTCCATATGTAGCTTGGTTACCGGGAAGACCTCTCTTTAAGCCCGATAGTTCGGAAGTGCAGTATCTGCTTACCCCCAGCTTGCATGAAATATTGAATCCTTCAAACCGGTACAAAAAGAATATACACCGACATGGTTATGACATATTGGCTCCCTATATCAAAATTGATAATGACATTATTTGGGGAGCAACAGCAATGATCTTAAGTGAGTTTATGGAACTAATTGAACCGTAACGATATCAGAGTCGATAATATTTTTGTAGTGTTCATACCTATTAATCACCTGCTTCACATAGTTATAGGTTTCAATTCCCCTGGCATAACCATACTTCACAACAGGATCATGATAGTAATTGGGTTGTGATTTATTCAATAACCACTTTCCCACATTGTCATCCCAGATATTGGGATCGTCACCATATTTCTCTGCCAAACGCCTTGCATCATCCACATGACCTTTACCTACATTGTATGAAGCCAGGACAAATTTTGTTCTTTCATCCCGATCAGGAATCTCATTATCGAAGCGATTGTCAAGCCATTTAATAAAGCTTATCCCCGCCCTGATCTGAGCTTCAGGTGATGATTTGCGTCCAACTCCAAATCTGTTGCCAGTACGAGGCATCAACTGCATTAAGCCATAGGCACCTGCCCAGGATACTGCATTTGGATTAAATCGTGATTCCTGGTAAACCATTGAAGATACCAATCGCCAATCCCAACCTATCCTCTCGCTTTCGCGTTTAATAGCATCGTCATATTTAGAGATTTTGCCACTTCCCAAAGCGTAATAGTCACTTTTTACAATAGATACAGATTGTTGGTTGTCAAAGTACTTATTATATATCACAGCATATCTCCTGGTGGTTCTGAAATCATCCAGCCAGGTATCAATTTCTTTTTTCAGATCGACCGACCCTTTTCTTACAGCCCACGCCAGTTTTTGGTTAAATGAAATCGCTGTGGAAACATCCAGAAAGGGAAAGTATGATTTATTCACTCTTGCGACATTCTCATCAGACACGGTATAATCTATCTCTCCCCTTGCAACCATATGAATCAGTTGTTCAGCTTCAACAGGAACCTCTACTATATCAATAGCTGCTCCAATTTCATTAGAGAGACTTTCCAGTCGTTTTGCATATGCAGATCCTTTCTGCACGTGGATAGTTTTGCCCGCTAAATCAAGCTGATTCCTGATAAGAGAGTCGGTCAGCTGTGAAGCATTCATTTTTTTATAATTCGCAGGCATGCGTTGCACCAGTACCTGTCGTGTCTGGGTATGCGGAGAGGTAAAAGTTACTTTATCCATTCGGTCAGCTGTCACTGTCAGGTTGATAGCAATTAGATCTATATCGCCCTGATTCAGGTTATTAAAACTATCCTCCAGGTCGTTACTTACCTTTACTTCCAAACGAAGGTCGAGATAAGTGGCTAATTCCTGGAGCATTTGGTACTGGTAGCCCATGGGTTGCCCACGATAAATAAAATAACTTGTTGAATTATAGTCAGTCACAACAACAAGCTTCCCTTTCTCCTGGATCTCTTCCAGATCCGAGAGGGAACGGTTGTCTTTACCGTTTTGAGTTAATTCTGCGTCCTGTTTAGTATTGTTTCCACATCCTTCAAAAAATGCAGGAGTGAGTATCAGGGCCAGAATTATTATAATTTTCTTAAATGTTTTCATTTTCATAGCGAAAAATTTAAAGATTCGCATTGGCTTGTATTAACAAAAAATATGCCGAAATGTTTTACAATAGGAATTAATCGTAAAATGTCCATGCAAGCCCAAGTCGCAAGTAGCGTGGCTTAGTTGGATAATTTGCAAGAGTGAAATAGTTATTGCTTACAAGACCTGACAATAGGTTGTTATATGACAGGAAGAACCTTGCTCGTTTCAGTCGCATTGATAAAACAGCGTCTAAAAACGGGTATCCGCCAATAATTTGATCATCTTGTAGGTAAAATACACCAGTGGCAGGCATATAAGAGTTTCCCAGATAGGGTGTTGTGATAAACATATCGAAACCTATCTGGCTTATTAGCACATTGTCGAACCAGCCATGTTCCCAATAGTTTGAGGTCTTCAGCGATGCCAGTGGCAAATGAAGAACATCATCAGCAGTTGTATACTGAATCAGTAATTTATTGACTGAATTAAATCCGGCAAGTGTAAAACTTTTATTCAGGATTCCGGAAACAATATACATTACCGGATTATATTGAGCGGGAAGGGCTTTTTCATCCCAATACTGATAATTTGTCAGCATGCCAAGAGTTACAGAAGCATTGAACCTCCTTGCGGGACTTGTTAAAAACGCCTCACCCTTAATGATTTGCGATGCTGAGAAGTCATTATCCCACTGAAAAAATGAGGAGGAATAATGGTTATGATAATAGCTGACATTTCGGTTTTCAACACCGCCTCTTAGGCCCAACCTGAGCGAATCGGTCAGTGCGCGAGAAAATGTAGCATCAATAGTAAAATTATGTTGATAGTATCCGGCCAGGTAATACTTTCCATCAATGTTCCAGTACCAGTCATTTTCAGGAGGCCCTGCCAGGTGAAAACCTACAAAAAGCTCATTAAAATAATTGTTGTTCCAGGTATAATCTGCTGTATCCCTGAATACTGAATCCAGCACCACAGGTGAATAACTCAGTGTGTCAAAATGGCTGAAATATTCATATTGATCAGGCGAACGCTGTCCATAGCGGACAAATTCATGTCCTGCATAAACCCTGGCCGACAATTTATCGGTGTAGGGGTCTCCAAGGATAAGTTGGAAAGTATTTGAGATTTTGTCATGTACCACTGAATCCTTCACTGCATTATGGAAGTAATAGAAGTTATCATAATATGAAGCCAGGCTCGATGTGCTAACTTCATCTGCGTAGAACCGCTTATTTCTCTCTGCCTGTATCTGGTGGTTAAATGATAGATTTCTACCGGTAGTAGTTGTCACTCCCAGTGTATCGGTGTTACTCACCTTTTCAAGCAATGTAAATTTCTGAGTATAAAACAGTTGTATGTTTCTATATCCGGATGTTGCAGATAGAAGGTTCATATCGTAATTGAAATTATCCTCCAGGCTATCACGTAGGAATGATCCTGTATTATACAGGCCCCCATTCTCATTATTATTAAAACTGTTGTAATGTACAGTTCCAAAACCTGAATATTTATCTTTTGTCCTGTTACCAAACAATGAAAATCTACTTATACGTGATTCCTCATTATCATAAAGTTCTTTTCCCGACAACAATTCAAATTCCAGACCGATATTAGAGAAGGGATCCATGTTCTGGGTGTGCATCAGGTGAACTGATTCTTCCGTACCATATGTTCCCAGCGAGTTGCTGTATATCAATTCAGTATAAGGGCTCCTCGTGTTAAAAAAGGTAGTGTTATCAGGGCTTGCCATGTAGGGAACCATACCAGATGCAAAGAGAAACTGCTTGGTCACCGGACGTTTAAAGAAATTAAGATTTTGAGCTACATTTCCAAGTATTCCCAGCTGTTCATACATATCACCTCCCCTATACAGGGGGTTGAAGTTCTCGTGTAATCTAAAGGTAGAAGTGTCGAGCTCAGTATCTTCGAATCTCGAATAGTTATGCATCAGTTTCCAGGCGTTGATTCTAATGGTAGTATCAATAACCTGAGCAGAGGCAGAGCCAGAGATCAGAAGAAGAAGAAATAATATGTTAGTTATTTTCGGTTTCACCGTTTTTCAACATAAAGATAACGATCTCTCCTAAGGAAAGATTGTAAAGTTACAAAGGATATATGTTGATTTTGTTTTTTGGAAACGAATCAGCTGTTAAACAGCTGTATGTAGATTAAATAAAAATCCTGTTCCGAGTTACTCGGAACAGGATTAAAAGATAGGCGATGACCTACTCTCCCACAAATGCAGTACCATCGGCGCTGATGAGCTTAACTTCTCTGTTCGGAAAGGTAAGAGGTGGTTCCTCATCGCTACAATCACCTAAAATCGTTATCCACCGGAGCTTTACGCGAAGGTGGAATCAATATGTTTAACATGTTGGAAAATTTTTTAATTAGCCTTTAAGAAAGCTCACGGGCAATTAGTACTGCTCGGCTTTGACATTACTGCCTTTACACCTACAGCCTATCAACGTCATAATCTTTAACGACCCTTAAGGGAGATCTCATCTTGAGGCAGGCTTCGCGCTTAGATGCTTTCAGCGCTTATCCCTTCCAGACGTAGCTACCCTGCGATGCAGCTGGCGCCACAACAGGTACACTAGAGGTCTGTCCAACACGGTCCTCTCGTACTAGTGTCAGGTCCTCTCAAATCTCCAACGCCCACGACAGATAGGGACCGAACTGTCTCACGACGTTCTGAACCCAGCTCGCGTGCCACTTTAATGGGCGAACAGCCCAACCCTTGGGACCTTCTCCAGCCCCAGGATGTGACGAGCCGACATCGAGGTGCCA
>Ga0307990_1000143_pt1 | contig 67478 bp, 62 predicted proteins | sample EllFjometagen129_FD_203168 | JGI IMG/M metagenome (GOLD analysis project Ga0307990, IMG submission 203168) | Marine microbial communities from Ellis Fjord, Antarctic Ocean - #129 | ecosystem: Environmental > Aquatic > Marine > Unclassified | place: Southern Ocean | collected 2014-10-08
TCCGATTGAAATTTATAATACGGATGCTACAAAAACAAATTTTGATGATGCAATATTTGATATTATCCTTATCAGTTTCGCTATTCACGAAAAAGATAGAAAAACTCAAGAAAAATTGGTAGAAGAGGCTCATAGACTTATCAAGGAAGACGGAATTATTCTTATCGTTGACTATGCTTTTGATGAAAAAACAACAAAATTTGGAAGAATGGGCATAGATTTAATTGAACGAATAGCAGGCGGAGAACATTATAAAAATTTCAAAGAATATATAGAAAATGACGGCTTAGAAAGTTTGGTAAAAACAGATAAGTTTGATCTTGTCAAAGATAACAGAGCGGCATTTAATGGTGTGACTTTATCAACATATCAAAAGAAATAATGGGCATTTATATCTTCGGATGGATTTTTAGAAGAAGGCAATGTACCGGGATCACTTAAAATATATGGGTGCCGTTTTATCAAGAATACACTCACCCAAAAACAAGTTGAACTCTATGCAAAAAAAAAGAGACATTTTGACCCCCGGCGCTTACAGAAAACAATCGAAAAAGCTTCTGTTTACCACCTTTAACTGTGCGAAATCACAATTAATTCCATTACAAGTCATGCAAAAGATGCACAACGATGACTTGATTATGGCATTAACCGGTCTTGCTGGCGGTATCTTAAATAACGGTTCAACCTGTGGCGTTGTGATTGGTGGGGCAGTTAGTTCCGCCATGATTAGGGACAAGGAGTTGTCAGGGCAGTGGACGCTTGAAGATGAAATTCAACTCTTAGACGAGATCAGAGCGGATGTCTCTTGGTTTGAAAATCGTTTTAACACATCGCTATGCCGTGAAAGAACAGAACTTAATTATCAACGAATTACTGTGTTTGGGCTGCTCAATCCACAAAAAATCAAAGGATGTATCGCTCGGACTGGCGAAAGCATGGAATATTTTGTAGAAAAATACGATTCTGCGGAGAACATTAAAAATGAATTGACTGAGCACGAACCAAACGCAGAAAAAGAAACAGCTAAAACCGCCGAGCATTGCGCTAAAAAAATACTCGGGGAGATCAGGCAAAAAACTGGGATTGGTAACGAAGAACTGGAGCGGATATCTGTCGCTTTAGATGGCGGCACGGGATTATCCGGCGGCGGATGTGGTGCGCTCTCAGGGGCACTCATGTCACTGGGTCTCAAGTATGCTCTGGATCCAAAAAACACAGAACCCGAAAAATTGAAAAATATCTACAAAGCGATGGATTCTGAGTTTTTTAGCATGGCAAAAATTCTAGTCAGGAATTTCATCAAAGAGTTCGAGTATTTTGAATGTTCAAGAATTACGGGTAAAAATTTTAAAGATTGGGATGAATTCAGCGAATTCAGGAATAATGCATCCTGTGATACACTCAACAACTTTCTGCTAAAAAAAACAATTGAAATTATTAATATCAAGGAATGATTATCCGGAGAGCGGGCATCTGATTATTGCTGGGCTTGTTGCTATATCCCGAAATGATCCCTGCTGGCTCATCAAGCCTATACCTTCGCAGCAAGCGTCGGAAGTGCCGTTCACTCACCTCTATTTGGCGAGCTCCTGCTTGTTGCGTGACCTTCTTTTCTTCTGCCATCTTCAATATTTCAAATCGCTTTATCTCGGAAGCTGCCATTTCTATGATCCTATTCTGTGTTATGTCCTATCCTCCTCCATTAGGACATTTTAACCTTGCCAGAACAGGACATTACTACTTTACCCTAACAAGAAACATGTGAACAGCGGCGTCTGATTCTCGCTGATAGATGTTTTAAATACCCCTATTTCTTGACTTTTTTCCCAGCAAAAAATAGCAAGAAAATGAAAGAAATCGAGCCGCCAATCCAGTTGATTTAGTGGGTATTTCCTGGTGCAACCATGGTGCAATTGGTAGGGAAAGGATGTTCACCATCGCCTTCCAATTCGAAGTCAGACGCCAATAAGAATTGTTATCGAAACCATTCTTAGCTCAACCAGAACAACAATATTATTCTAATCTAATACAGAGAAAATGATTTCCATGCTGGATATTACAAATTCCATGGTTTTGACTTCAAAGATCATGTCGGTAGCCAGTGGTCATTCTCCTGTCCCACATTTCGGACAGCTGTTTATTGGTTCCTGGGAATCAACAGCGATCTCCTCGGCACAATTCAAACAAAGGTGGAGGGTGTCATTCTCGATTCACCGAGACAGACCTTCGTGGTCTGGATGGTAGGTGTATTTCTTTTGCCGCCCTCGTCTATGTAATATGGATTACTATAATCAGGATTGAGTTCTCCTAATAGGACTCAATCCATTCTTTCTTTTAATTATTTATTCTTAGCAGCTGGGACACCACCAGCCTTCTCAGCATTTTTGACAGCGCTCAGGATCGCTTCCTGATAGGCGATTGCAGCATAAGCGCCAACAATATTCAAATCCATCTCCACCTCACCGCTGGAGAGAGCAAAAACGGTATCTCCATCCAACAGTGTGAAAGCTGGGCGTATGGTGCGGGCCAAACCGTTATGAGCCATCTGGGCCACACGGGTGATCTTTTCTTTATTTAGTTTCACATTGGTCGCCACCACGCCAATCACGGTATTCGCCGGGCCTGAGGAAAATCCCATCACTTTTCGGCCAACAAATGATTTCATCACTTTAACAGTATCCGCATACCCTTTTATCCCCCGGGCTCCGGCAATGATCTCACCGCTCTCCGGATCTACTACATCACCAAAGGCATTCACAGCCACAATGGCCGCTACTTTTCCGCCCCCACCCAGATCCACACTGGCAGTTCCAATACCGGACTTGGTTGACATTTTTGGAGATAGCACTTTTCCAACCGTTGCCCCAGTACCTGCTCCCACATTGCCTTCCGCCGGTGGATCTCCGGAAGCATTCAGGCAGGCCTGATATCCCATCTCTGCATCCGGACGTACATTAGGATCGCCTATACCCAGATCAAATAACACAGCGGCAGGCACAATGGGTACGGTAGCATAACTTGCATCGAAACCCATTTTATTCTCTTCACAGTAACGCATCACCCCTGTAGCAGCGTCCAACCCAAAAGCTGAGCCGCCGGTTAACAAGACAGCTGTTACCTGGTTCACCAGGTGCGTGGGATGCAATAAATCAGTTTCCCTGGTGCCGGGTGCGCCGCCCCGCTGGTCCACACCACCCACCGTATTAGGGGGGCAAAGGATCACGGTGCAGCCGGTTAATGCATCCATGTCCTGGGCGTGGCCTACTTTGAAACCTGGAATATCAGTAATACTGCCCATTTATTCTCCCTCTTGGTATTTCTAAATATTAAGTCAATTATGACAAGGTGACTTGGGGACGGGGGGACTTGGAGAACAGATCACCTCGTCTCCCAGTCTCCCCGTCTCCTCATCCCCCAGTCTCCCGCTCTACCCGTCTCCGTGTCTACCAACCGCTTGCATTGAAGGTTGTCCGCAAAAGGACATCCCGCTCCCCCGCGGTCATCGGCCTGGCCCGGGCATAATCAACAAACTTGATCGTCAGCAGCTCAGTGCTGATGTGTTTACCATTATAAAATATATGGCGGTCTATGAATGCAGATGCTGTATGAGGTGGGATCTCGTAAATTTGGTCAAAAAAGAGGTTGCCCAGACCGTGATGGATAAACGCATCATCCCTGATCTCAAACGCCTGGGGTTGATGGGCCTGACTGCCACTGACAATCACCGCGCCAGCACTGGCCATGGTCCGGGCATCGCGGATCTGGTCCGGCTGTGCCAGGTAGGTATAGTACTCAAAATGCTGGAATGTTACTATCGGCTGATACCCCTCATCACCTAGATCTTGGATCTGCCCGGTCATTTTGGGAAAATCACAGGCAACCGCACCAGGATAGCCTACATTTGCCGTAGCATACCCTCCTCCCTTGGCATTACATCCCAGGAAGGCTATCTTATTGCCATTATGTTCAAACAGGACCGGTTCCTGGGCATCTGCGCGATCAGCACCACCGCCATAATATGGCCAGTCTCGCTGGTTATACAACTCCAGGGTATATAACATGGCTTCAGGACCTTGGTCCCCAAAATGATCCCCCGTCAGTTCTACTACATCAGTACCAATCGTATCCATCAGCTCAATATAACGGCTGTCACTGCAAAAACGAAGGCCTTTCTGGCTCGGATCAGGATAGGCGCAGCCCTGTGCAAAAGGAACCTCATTGCTGATATGCAGGATGTCAGCTTCAGTCAGGTATTGCAGAATATCCCGGGCAGGATAATTAATTCCTTCTAGTTCCATAGTCCAGGCAGTAGCTCTAACCAGGGCGGTAACGCCAGTCAATACTACACTGGTGAACTTATTTTGGTCCCGATTGCTTGAAATTTCCTGGAAGATGTTTGGGTCGAACCCAACTGCTGAGATCGGTATAGAAAGGCCATATGAACCCGGATTAAATTCCTGATCTAGCGGTGAGATTCCACCTACTTCCAGCACTTTCCAATCCGGGGTCAATTGATCAAAAGGCAAAATCGCCAGAGAGGGCCGGCGAGACCATGCCTCTTTAGAAAGATCATCCGGGTTTATGATCGCAACCGCGCTGGACTCTGGGTCACCCCAGTGAATTGCCAGGACATCACGGGTTTCCTGCGATAAGAATATCGGCTGATTAAGCCCAAGAGGATTTTTACCTCCCTGCCAGGCAGATTGGAGGCTTTCCAGGGTTATTCCATCGGCTACAGTCGGAAAGGGAACAACCGCAGCGAAAACCCAATATATGATCGGGTTTTCGTCACCAAATATGAGGGTCGTGGCAGCATCTTTCTGTTGATCGGTTATCTGCAAAAAGTCCATGCCCGCTAACTGAGCCAGCAAGGATTCAGGAAGTTCCGGTTCGATCCAAACCAGGTCGGGTTCAAAAGTGGGTGTTGCTACCGAAGGAGAAAAGAAAGTGGCAGTCGGCTGGACCTCTCCCAAAGGCGGCAGATAGGGAGTGATTTGTTCATCTGCAATCCAGGTAAGCTGATCACCTTTTAAGAAAAAGGCAGCAAAAAAAACCACCAAGATCAGGAAGATTATAAGAATGATCCAGAGAGTTTTATTTTTCATCAAAAACCGGCAATCCAGACCCGTGCTGATAGTCAGTCCGGGTCAGATTATTACTTAAATGGCCAGGGATCAGGAAAATAATCCACCCCGGTCAGTCAGGATTGTTTTGATCTTATCCAGAGAAATCAGTGCGCCTTCTTCAATGTCGCCCAATTCTTCCAGGATCTGTCCTTTTATTTTATCGTTATCCAGATCGGACAGGTTTATGCGAACGTTATAAGCAGCGCTGTTTACGGCAGCAATTGCCAGATTCACAGCCGATCCAGCATCCGTGATCGCATTTATATTCCCCAATTGAGCTGCTTCCAAAGCCAACTCAGCAATTCTGGAGGATTTTTTGGCAGCCTCCAGAGGAACCTTGGCAGCCAGCAGGGTTGCTTCCTGAATAGCTGCAGCACGCGTAGTATCAGAATTGGGTTTTCTATAAGCGGCCATGACCTTATCAAAAGCATCCGAATCTTCTGTTACGCCGTTTGTGAGATCACTTCTGAGGAGTTCTGATTCTTCCAGGATCTTGGACATAGCAGCCTCTGCTTCTGAATATCCTTTCTTACCAATAGTCAATCGGGCCACCATCGAGACCAGGCCCGCTGCCATCGCTCCTGCATAAGCCGCCGCTGAACCCCCTCCCGGAGTGGGTGTTGAAGCAGCCAAATTATCAATAAAATCAGCTGACCCGCTTTCCCCGATGATTTGAGCCATTTTCCCTTCCAGAACCTGGTCCGCAGAAAACAGATCCATTTGTGTATACCAAACAGCAGTATCTACCATGGCCGCCTGGGGAATTAACCCCACCAGTTCGCTGTTGTGAATGCCTACACCATAACGTTTCGCTTCCCTTCGAATGGTTTCTACAACCAGCGGAAGTGGGGTCTTCTGAAAATTGGTCAAATTCATAGAGACCTGGGCCCGACCTTCAACTGTCATACCGAGGGCTTTTACGAATCTCAAACCCCCGGAGGAATGGCGAACCGTCCGGGCGATCTTGGTAGCGATCTCTTCATCATCCGTAGTCAGGTTGACATTATAGGCAACCAGGAATTCCCGCGCTCCGATCACAGTGGCTCCAGCAGATCCGAGTTCAGCGGGACCTTCATCTGGGACACGCTCCGGATTTGATTTGACATCTGTTTTTAAACCTTCGTATTCACCCCGGCGAATTAGCTCCAATCTTTTTCTTTCAGGACGCATGGCGGCCGCTTCATAAAAATAAACCGGTATATTTAGTTCCTGGCCTACCCTTTTCCCAACTCTGTGGGCCATATCAACGCATTCATCCATAGTTATATTAGATATCGGCACAAAAGGAACCACATCAGTAGCTCCAATACGAGGATGTTCTCCACTGTGCTCCTCCAAATCGATCAGTTGAGATGCTTTTTTGATCATCTGAAAGGCAGCTTCTTCAACAGATTTGGGATCTCCCACAAAGGTGATCACGCTGCGGTTATGATCGGCATCGGTATGCATATCGAGGACATAGACACCGGGGACGTCTGAAATGGACCCTTTGATAATTTCCAGAACATCCTGTCGGCGACCTTCGGAAAAATTCGGTACACATTCAACGAGAGCGTTTGACATAATTACCATCCAGATTCTAAGTTTTCGTGTGGATATATTATAACTCTCAGATCTGGAATTATCTTCAGTGAAAAGATTGGAAAATATTGCAAGCATTGGTAAAATCCTGATGTGAAAATCCAAATAATCAAAGATCGGTCAGCCCTGGAAAAATACTTCCGCCTGGATCCTTCCCTGCATCTCTACAGCCTGGGAGATCTGGACGATTTTTACTGGCCCAGAATAACCTGTTATGGGACCCAGGCAGGAAAGGCATTGAAAAATATCACCCCCTTTTACCGGGGGGAAGATCTGCCAGTCTTGCTTGCATTTGGGGAACTAGACCTGGATTACCTCCAGCAGCTGCAGTCTCTTCTGCCAAATCAATTTTACGCCCACTTAAGTCCGGGATTGATAAAACATTTTTCTGACACCTATCAGATCGCAGAACACGGGGATTATTTCAAAATGGCTCTCGCTAACACCGATCCGATTACCCGAACTAACACCATAAACACATTTCGGTTAGCTGGAACAGATCTGGCCGAGGTTAATGAACTTTATGAGGAAAGCTATCCGAACAATGCCTTTGATCCACGCATGCTGGTGTCAGGGCAATATATTGGCATCCGCCACCAGGGCAGGTTGGTCAGTATTGCCGGTATCCATACCTATTCAGCCACCTATCGGGTGGCCGCCCTGGGAAATATTACTACCCATCCAGAATACCGCGGCCGAGGGTACGGCAAAGCAGTGACAGCCCGGCTTTGCCAGCTCCTGGAGGGAATAGTTGATTTCATCGGACTGCATGTAAAATGTGATAATATGCCCGCTCTTTCCCTCTATAAATCCCTTGGATTTCGTATATCTAGCATTTATGGGGAATTTTCGCTTCAAAAAGGGCCTAAATAGCTGATTTTCCCTCTAAAAATAACAGAAATATATAACTTTCTGAGGTTTAGAGGTTACAATAGTGTAAGAAGAACGATCATCCACTTCCTCGATAAAAAATATCTGATACAGGAAATCAAAGCAGATTCACTAAGTTTTAACTGAGGTTTACCACCTCATCAAAAAATCTGTTGGGCGGTTTTTAGGAATTAACGAACAAAGGAGATATTATGGCTTACGCACATACAAATGGAAAAGGTGTCACCTACTACCTGCACGGACGAACTCGTGTACTAAAAAGTGGAAAAGAATCAACCTTGTATTTCTTCGCCAAGGAAGTTAAAGAAGGCGCACTGGATGCAGTTCCAGCTGCTTACATGGTATCTGAAACCAAAAATGGTCTACCCGTACTGAAGAAAAAACAATAATTTAAGTAACCTGTAGTACTAAACCTTGTCAGCCATCAGCGATGAAAGTAGCCGCCCAACAACGGTGATCAGTTCTTTCCCGCCGATTTCAAAACTGACAAGGTTTTTTATTTAATCCTCTCAATCTTCATTCACCCACTGTAAGGTAGATTTTGATCTGTTCAAAAGTTGCCGGGCCTATGCCAGGCACCTTCTGAATCTCTTCAATTTTCGTGAAGAGCTGTTCCTCACGGTAGCTGATGATCTTTTCAGCTGTCACCGGCCCTATGCCTGGCAAGCCGATCAAGATTTCTAAAGAAGCCTGGTTGATATTTACCAAGGAAATCATTTCTCCACTCTCAGATATTCCTACAACACTCCCCATTAGCTCTGGAGAGTTATCCAATGAAGAGCTCCGGGCTGGAATGTATATATGACTCCCATCCTCCAGCTCTGCGGCCAGATTTACAGATCCAGGGCAGGCATTTTCCGCCAATCCGCCAGCTGCTTCAACAGCATCTACCACCCGGCTCTGGACCGAGAGAGTGTAAACACCGGGTGAGACCACGGCCCCATCGATATTGATCACAAGCGGGCGCGGTGTTGGAGCTGGCCGCAGCAAGACTGCTCTGCCAGGTCTGGGCTGGGAAACTAGCAATATCAAACCGGCACTTAACAAGCCAAATAGAACCCCGAGAAAGAGATCCTTAATTTTTGAGATCATAATGTTTGGTTAAACCTTTTTATTCCCCCTCGGCCAAACTCAGTCCGAGACGCTGCTCTTTAGGATCCAGATTAATGATCTCGACTGAGACCTTCTGGTTTTCCTCTAACACATCCCAAGGTGATACATCTTTCCCGTTCTCCCCCAGTTCCGAAACATGGATCAAACCATCCACCCCTTCTTCCAAGCGCACGAACGCCCCATATGAGACGATATTCTTGACCACCGCTTCAACGATCTGTCCCGGCTTATAACGTTCTGTTATTGTCTCCCAGGGGTTGGGACACATCATTTTTAAGCTAAGGGCAACCTTATTTTCCACACGGTCGATATTCAGGATATAGACATCCATGCACTCGCCCACAGCAACCACATCGGAAGGGTGCTCAACCCTACCCCAAGACAGCTCGGAGATATGGATCAACCCTTCCATCCCGCCCAGATCAACGAAAGCACCAAAATCGGTCAAGGTTGTGATAGTGCCGTGGATACAGGTACCTTCTACTAACTCGTCCAGTAATTTGATCCGGGTGCCAGCTTTTGCCTGAGCAGCCCTTTCAGAAAGTACTACTCGACAGCGATCACGGTCATATTCAATAACTTTAAGCTCTACAGTTTGTTGAAGGTATTCTTTCTTTTTATGACCAGCTAACAAGTGGGAACAGGGTACAAAACCATTGATCTTTTCTCCCTGGACAAGAAGTCCCCCCTGATTACAGCCAATCACATTCAAACAGACAATTTCATCCATTTGATACAAACGGTCAACATAATCCCAATCATTTTCCGAGAGAGAATTAGAGATCAAGGAAGAAATCATCTCTGGCTGATCGTCATCAACAACCAACCCTGATCCAATAATTAGATCTTCTTCCCCCTCAGACAAGGCTGCTTTCCACCATGAATCCCCCAAATCAGGGGGCTCTTCCGGAATAATGTGCAACTGATCCTCATGAACCATTAATATACCTTTATGAAATTAAGGCGTGCACAGTTTATTGTAACATTTTTCGGGCAGTTCCAGAAGAATCTTTCACATCTTCCCGAGCCTGTTTTTCCATTTCCAGGATGGTTTTAGCCACAACTTCTATAGCAACCTTCTGTTTGCGGTAAAGGTTCGCTTCTGACATAGCCAGACGCTTGGCGACATCTCGTACTTTTTGTCCTTTCAGGAATTTCATTTCCAGAATATTATATAAAACCCAGTCCAAAGTGAATCTTCTCGTACCTTCCGGTCTGATCTTTTCGATAGCTTCTTTCAATATTGCCCGGACCGCCTTGACGGAAATACCATCGTGTTTGTCAAGAGAATTTTGCACAATCTCTAGCTGCAGGAGCGGACTTTCTGATAGATCAGGTCCTCCCCAATAGTCCGATAAAGCGTCCTTTACCCATTGGGTCAGAGTTCCCTCATCCAGTGGAATTTCACCGGGACTCGCTGTTAACACACTTGTACTATCATAGCGAGCTGCAGCTCTCAGGCGCTGAATGCGGTTCATCTGCGGAGTTAGGTCCTCGATTGAGCTAAACACCTGCTGTTGGAAGTTCCTGTCCACCAAGGCCTGCTGGGCACGCTGGATCAGGATCTGGAAAGCTTCTCTTTGGTCGCCGTCAAGGATTTCTGACGGCGCCTCTACACCAACCAAACCAAGCAGTTCATCCGGTTTGTTGGCATTGAATAATGGTATGACCCAAAAATCTCCCCAGGAGAACAAATTGTAATTTCCGATTTGGTCCTGTTTGGAGGAAATATCCATGATCCGTTCGGACAGCTCATCTTCGTCAAAATCAACCTGGCCTCCAACATTCACCAGGAAATCCATTCCAATCGGATCCAGTGAGGCTGCAAAAGCTTTCGTTACCTGGAGCCCGTCACACATGGCTGCCAGAACTGATTCCAGGAATTGACTCAGGTCATCCAGAGTGAAAAGCCGTTCTTCAAGGTTTTGAAGCAAAGTCAGACTGTTCTTGCTTTCCCCAAACAGGAACCATCGTTCCCAAATTGGGGAGAACATGGTGATGAAATATTGCATCAACAGAAACGCACCGGCCATGACCACCGGAGCAAAAAACGACACTGGTTCCCCCGCACGACGGGTTAGAGTAGTCAAAGCCAGCACAGAACTTACTGTAACAGGACCCCGTAGTACCCATTTGATCAGCCGTCGCTTAACTACCCGGTCTGGCCAGGATACACCGAAAAAGGCCACTGCATAAGCCATGATTATGATTAGTCCCGAAACCAGGATATTGCTGACAACAGCAGTTAACCAGAAAACATAAGGATTCTGTGAAGCAAAGGTCGAACCAAATAACAAGTAAGGGAATGAGCCCAGCGCAGGTGCCAAAGCACCTCCGATCAAATATCCAATCCTCCTGCGGCCGGAGCTGGTAATAGTGCGATGATAAGCCCGTTGGAAGTTGACCCAGGCCCAGATCATGCTTAAAATATAAAAAGCAGTGAATACCCAGGTCAGGCTGGTCCTTTCCAGGTGGGGCGCAACCACTCCTTCTGTTACAAGGGGCCCGACCAGGATGTAGAACGGCACCATGATCAGGAATACAAATGAGATCAGGAAGGTAGCTTTAACCAGCTTCGTTCTGCGTCCCCGGGAAGGCCGGCCTGTAGTAGCCAGAATAGCATCTGACAAAAGAGCGTATGCAGCTGGAAGCATGATGATCCCCACCCATTGGATTTGATACCAGATCTCTATCCAGGTAGGTGAGCTGACTACCCCGGCAACTGACTCCCCCACAAAAACTACCACTACACAGCCCATAATAAAAGCAAATGAACGGGCTACCTTATCTTTTAAATTAAAGGATAAAGCGTATAGGAGCAAAGAAAATGCGGTGATGGAAATACCAGCTGCCAGGAGCTGGTTGATCGTTTGAAGTAAGGATAACAGGTTCATATGTATGAGGAAAAGAAGATCGCGATTTCCTGATCCCTGTAATATTGATCGTTATAACCGGAAAATTCAAAACCAAGCTTATATGCAAATTGAATAGCAGGATAATTCTTAGGTTGCATTTCCAGTGTCAGCCGGTGATAGCCCTTTCTTCCACACCAATCCTGGGCAGCCATCACCAAAGCACTGCCGATGGCGTTCCGCCTATGCACCCGATCAACTGCCAGATCCTTCACCCAGGCACTGGCAGGAGCTAACCCCATTTGAACGCTGATATATCCCCTGACGTATTCTCCTGCTTCAGCCAGGAGCAGCACATCCCGGGTTGTCCAATCATCCAATAGTTTTTGAGAACGGCGAGGATAATTGACATGGACCTCGCGAGGCAAACGAACTTCCCGAAACGAGACCTGGGTTTGGATATCAGTTAGATCCATGGTCATTTGCCAGACATGGCCAGTGGCATAATTGTGGTCCAGGGCGATCATCTTGGGGATATCAGTCGATATAGCAGGGCGGATATTGATCTTTGTCATAAGGGTTTCCCAGCCTACTCATTCATAAATTCTACATATAGATCAATCGCGCATGGTTCTTTTTGTACACCCTGATTATCAATCACTACCAGGCGCAGGGAATAGTTTCCGGGTTCCAACTGGGTAGTATCCCAGAAACCTAACATATCGTCGCTTTTCGGAGTATCACCTGCCTGGATCGTTAGCCAGGTATTGGTATTGGGAGATGAGATCTCAAATTTATAAAAACCGAAATTCGGGATATTCACAGTGCCTTCGATTTCTATGATCCCGCTCACAGTGGTGTTGTTTTCTGGATATGTGATCATCAATTCGTCGGGGACGCATCCTGCCAAGACTATTGCTGTCCCAGGTAATGTCGTTTCCTGAACCACCGGAACATCGGTTTCATCCACAGGTGCTATGGTCGTGGTTGGTGAAGCCAATAAATCCAGCGTTGCCGTTGGTAAAGGATTAACATTGGGTATAGAGGGGATTATAAAAGAGACCAATCCAAACTCCGCGGTTCCCAGGAAAAGCAGAACAACCAGAAGTGCAGCGGAGCGATTCAATCGCATCTGGGCGCTCTCCTTTTCCAAACCGAAGGCCGCTGCCCTCAGCTCTTCCCAAGCCAGGTAGAACTTCCTGATATGCCAGACAGTGAATCCGCCAATGAAAATATAGATCAGGTATTCATATTCTTTGAGGTACTGTAATAACTCGTTCATTGATGTATGGTGTTTTTACAGAGGAGACCAAATTCTCCACAATTGAAAATCATAATTAGGTTTAGAAAGGATATTATATAACTCTCAGAACACCCCGGATCAAGTCCATCATCTTGGGGGCTAGGATCAAACCTGTTTCGATCACCTCTTCATGAGTAGTTTCTGCTTCCCCATAAAGATTGGAACTATTTGTTATGCCAGAAATCCCCAAAACCCGTTGGCCGCCATGAATGGCAACAATTACTTCCGGCACAGTGGACATTCCCACTGCGTCCACTCCTGCGCCGGCTAAAAATCGCAAATCGGCCGGTGTTTCAAAGGTAGGGCCAGACAAACATACATAAACACCTTCATAAAGAGTAAGTCCCTGTTCTTTGGCAACCCCGCGGGTGATTTTGATCAATTCCCGGTCATAAGGTTGGCTCATATCCGGAAATCGAGTGCCGAACTCATCCAGATTAGGTCCCCGAAGAGGATTTACACCTGCCATGCCAAGGAAATTCAAGTGATCAGTGATCAGCATCGGGTTCCCGGGAACAAAATCCTGGTTTATCCCCCCGGCCGCATTGGTAACAATTAAGGTCTTGATACCCAGTCGCTGCATAACCCGGATAGGCAGAGTCACCTGACTCATTTCATATCCTTCGTAGTAATGGATCCGGCCATTCATCACCAGCACATCTTGTCCTTCCAGGTTGCCGATAACCAGTTCTCCCGCATGACCTTCTACCGTGGAGATCGGCCAGCCAGTAAGATCGTGATAAGGGATGATAATGGGGTCCTCAATAGATTCCGATAACGGCCCCAGGCCAGAGCCCAGGATCAGGCCAATTTCTGGCTGAATTGATATCCTGGATCGAATTTCATCCGCAATTCGGTCCATATCCTCGATTGTATATTTGGTCTTCATTATTGTTTATATCCTTGAATAAACTATTCAAAAAGAACGTTTTTATTATAACATCTGGCAATTGACGCCTTTCTGATAGCGGTTTTTAATCATTCAGACAAAGATTTCCTTGAATCCAGCGATCACATCTTCTATGTCCTCATCTGTGATCCATAAATGAGTGACCAGCCTGATCTGCCGTTCTCCCTCAATTCCACCCAATATTCCCTGTTCTTTTAATTTGGCTTTCAATTGGACTGCGTCAAATGGAACCTCGGGTTCCAGATTCAAATAAACCATATTAGAGGGTGGAATTTTGTCCATCAAGCTGATACCTTTAACTTCCACCAATCCCCTGGCAAGCAACCGCACGCGTCTTTGGTCTTCTTTTAGCTGGGATATATTATTCTTCAGAGCATAGAAGCCTGCTGCTGCCACCAGACCAGCCTGGCGCATACCTCCGCCAAGCATCTTGCGAATCCTTCTGGCTTTTATTATGAATTCTGTATCGCCACATAAGATCGATCCAACCGGCGCGCCCAGGCCTTTGCTAAGGCAGAACATTACCGAATCTGCCGGCTGAACTAAATCTGCAGGATCCACATCCAGGGCTGCAGCAGCATTAAAAATCCTTGCTCCATCCAGGTGAAGTTTCAGTTGATGGTCCCTGGCGATCCCCCCTACAGCTTTGGTGTATTCCGCTGTAAGGGCTACCCCACCGCACATGTTGTGGGTATTTTCCAGGCAGATCAAGCGTGTCCTGGGATGATGGATATCATCGTAGCGTATAGCGTTTTTAATATCTTCAAAATTCAATGTGCCATCCTTCTGATTAGGGATTGTATGAGAATGAATCCCTCCCAGAGCTGCTGCACCACCGGCTTCATTCAGGAAGATATGGGCTTTATTTCCAAGAATGATCTCGCTGCCGCGCTCACAATGGGTCAGAACAGCAGCCAGATTGCCCATCGTTCCAGAAGGGACAAAAAGGGCAGCTTCCTTACCCAGTAGTTTGGCTGATTCAGCTTCAAGCTGATTAACTGAGGGGTCTTCTCCGTAAACATCATCCCCCACTTCGGCTTTGGCGATCACTTCCCGCATTTCTGGTGATGGCAATGTAACTGTGTCAGAACGAAGGTCGATCATTATTCTATACTCCTGGCTAATCTTCTGTAAATTGATTAAGTATGCCTTTCAGGTCCGCTGCCAGGGGAGCTTCAAAACAGTGTTTATCTTCTTCTCCCGGGATCACGATAGACAACCGGAAAGCATGCAAAAATTGGCGTTCAACCGGAATTGAGGGGTTTTTTCTACCGTAAACAGTATCACCTACTACTGGGCAGCCCAGAAAACTTAAATGGACCCGGATCTGGTGCGTTCGCCCAGTCATGATCTTTACGCTTAGATAAGTATGTTTAGGATATTCCCCCAGGGTGAAATATTCACTGATGGCTTCCCTGCCATCCCTTTCCAGGGCCGGGGCCATCCGCTGGCGGTATTTTGAATCCCGGCCAATGGCTACTTCTACCCGTCCGTTAGGAGTTGGAGGGCGTCCATCCACCAATGCCAGGTACTCTTTATCAACCTGCCTCTCCCGAAATTGGTCCTGAAGGAATTGATGGGCCCGATCATTTTTTGCTAATAAGATAACTCCCGAGGTATCCTGGTCCAGGCGGTGCACCAACCCGGGGCGCTTCACACCTCCGACACCTTCAACTTCCGGGGCGTAACCCAATACTGCTTGCACCAGGGTGCCAGTAGGGTGTCCCAGGGCTGGATGAACCACCATGCCAGCCGGTTTGTTCACAGCGATCAGATCATCATTTTCGAAAATGATATCCAGGGGGATATCTTCTCCTTGCATTTCTGTCTCTTCTGCTTCGGGAATGATGACTACGATCTCCGTTCCTGGACTGACCCGTTCAGCTTTTTTATATACTGGGAATCCATCAATTGAAACTCCCCCTGCGGTAATGATCTTTTGGATGTAGGAACGGGAATGTCCTTCCAGTTCATCGGCCAAAAATTTATCGAGTCGGAGTTCTTTATCAGACAGGTTCTGAAAAATCATCGGATCTTGTTTCATCTTGAGATTTTCTCTCCTCGATCCACATCCCCACAAGCAAAACAACCACACCCATGGTAATGCAGGAATCGGCTACATTAAATACAGGAAATCTTCCTACTGAGATAAAATCTGTCACAAAACCTCGATAAAGGCGGTCGATCAGATTACCAGCCGCACCGGCCATCTGCAGAGATAAAGCGAGGCGGAAGAAGAAATCACCTTCCGGGATCATAGGAAAATAGATTACGATTAAAGTGATGATAACAAAAGCCAGGACCACAAAAACGCCGTTCATGCCCTGGAATATGCCAAACGCCGCACCGGTATTGTGCCAATTGACCAGCCTGGCATAGGGGGCCAGCCATTCCCATGGCATCCACAGCTCATTTAATGCTAGATTATTCCTGATCCAGGTCTTTGTCAGCTGGTCGAGAGCAACTAGGAAAATAACAATAGGCAGTAAAAAAGCATAGGCTTTGAGATATTTTTTCAATAGTTCCTCCCCAAAAGGTTAATTATCCCATTTTACCGTACAAATCGAGCAGAACTCAATCCCGGCTGAATAAATCTTCTTTTTTTTGCCAAGGCCAGGGTATCAAGTTATTGAATATGCGGATTATCCCATGAGATGAGGTTAAAATACATGCTATAATTTTCGAAAGAAATTAAAAAATGAACCAACTAGTGCTTGTTCTCAACGGCAATTACGCACCGATTAACGTCTGCTCCACACGCCGGGCGATGTGCTTGATTCTGGTTGGCAAAGCCAATATGATCATGGACGGCCGCGGAGTAGTACGAACCGTGTCCAGGACCTACCCAAAACCATCCATTATCCGCCTCCATACCGTTATAAAACGGCCCCGACCCAGTGTAAAACTCTCCAAACAGGAAATTTTCCGGCGAGATCAATTCAAGTGTCAGTATTGCGGACAAGGTTCCCGAGAATTGACAGTGGATCATATCCTGCCCCAACACCTGGGCGGCGAATCCACCTGGACTAATCTTGTCACAGCTTGTGCAGCCTGCAATCATAAAAAGGGCGGTCTCACCCTGAAACAGTCCGGATTAAAATTGCGCAAAAAACCGAAACAACCACCGGGGTCCGCGATCTATCTATTCAAAAAATACATCAATATTTATCAGGATTGGGAAACTTACGTTGAGGGGTGGTAGGGTCCTACTCCCCCTTAAACTCGATCTCCATAAAATCTTCCGCCAGGAAAACATCCCCGGGAAAGGTTTTTTTTGCGTCGCCGAGTGTTGATTCAGGACTGATCACCTCTGCAGAAGGATAGTGGATCAAGTAAAGTGCCTTCACTCCGGCCTGTGATGCGATCTCTCCTGCCTGCGACGCGGTGGAATGGTGAAAGGTAGTCCCGGCAGCTTCATGGATCAACACATCTGCATCAGCCGCCAATCTTACTGTTTCAGGAACCGGAATTGTATCCGCAGAGTAGGCAGCTACAAACTTACCACCCATGTATTCAATCCGTATCCCTAAAGTGGGGATCATATGTTGAACAGGGGAGCTGAGGATCTTGAATTCCTGGTTGTCGAGCACCACTGTCAGCTCATCCTGCGACAAGGTATGAAAATATACCGGATAGATGCCAGTCCAATCCTGCCAGCCAAACAGATCCATCATCTTTTTAGCCCGGGTAATGGCATGTTCACAACCATGAATATGGAATTCCTTTTCTCTGCCCAGGATCCACATATCCATGATCAAAGTAGCAAGTCCTGATACATGGTCAGGATGAAAATGGGTGATGATCAGGTCACTGAGATCTTTATAGTCAATCCCGGCGTCCTTCAAGCGCATAACAGGACGGGAACTACAGTCCACCAGGATAGAGGATTCCTCTCCCTTGAGAACCAGGAAGGAATTTTCGTGGTCTTGATAGGCCACTGCGCTTGCAGTGCCCAGGAATATCAATTTCGCCATAAAGATATCTCTCCCTTACCCGCCAAAGAGCGCCAGGGCAATCCGTGGTGTGATGTATACCTCCAAGAAAGCTGCCACAACAAGCAATGGAATGACCAGGAACACCATCAACCTAGACCAATCAGCTAATGTCCTGATCCAGGCTTCGCCGATAGTGAAATTCTTATTTGGAGTCACAAGTGTTAATCCCAAGCGAATGATCAATGCTCCTGTCAAAAGAATAGCGGGGATCTCAAAGATTCCATGAGGTAATATAAAACCCGCCAGGAATAAGCCTGGTGACATGCCAGTCTGTCCCACTATGGCTGAAAAATAACCGACGATGCTAAATGGGAGGATCAATGCGATAATGCCCAAAACACCAAAGGAGAATATTCCCAACAAACTGTCCAGAGCAATAGCCCTCAAGTTATGTAGAAAGATAAACCCCACTCCCTGAACAGAGAAAAACCGGATCGGGCCAAATTCTTCGATCCCAGTTACTAATCCATCTTCCAGGTTTCCCCAATCAAGCAGCCCTGCCGGAATAGGAAAGACATCCGCCTGAGAGATACCCACAAATACCGCTCCCAGGGTTATTAGTAGAACCAGGACCAGGGCCCATTTAAGTTCTTTAAGAATGCCCCAGACATTCACCCGCCACCACTGCCAGGGAGAGCCTTTTTCTCCCCGGAATGCATCGCGAAAAACCTGCCAGGCCCATTTCAAATTTAAAGAATCCAATTCCTTACCCAATAATTCTTCCCGGTTAAAATGGGCGATACCAGTCCGAATCAACAGCCAGGCAATAATAGCCTGACCGAAGATCGCCCACCATAAGACCTCATATTTGGCCCAGAACATGATCATGCTTTCCCCAACCAGGAGCAGGGCCATTGGAATGATAATAAAAGAAGCCAGCAAATTTGCTGCTCTTACTGATGTAGTTTGGGATGAAACCACCACAGCGCCGCTGACCATTACCAGGGATTGCACGACTGCCAAGCCAATCACCTGGATCAATAATGTGATATCGGGTGCCCAACCAACCTGGCGGTAGACACCGATCAGGTATACAGCAATACCCAGAAAACTGCCAATTATAGGCGGGAACATTACTGCCATTAACTTACCGAGATAAAGCTGAACATCTGTCAGCGGGCTGCTGAGCAAGGGTTCAATACTCCGTCTTTCTTTCTCGCCAACAAAGCTCTCCAGAGCTATCACCAGGGAAACCGAGATCGGGAAAAACCCCACAACCATCAATAAAAAGGGGATCAAGCGGTCGGCGATAATGGGAGCGCCATACTTACCCACGAAATCGACTGCCTGCTGGGCTGTGAAATTCATCAAGCCCGGGAAGAAGACCGTCAGGATAATGATCGGGGCAATTATGCGCCAATCGCGGAACTGGTCCCGCACTTCTCGGCGGGTGATTATCATGGCTTTCCGTAAATCAGTCCACATCTCCCCCTCCCATTTTTGTGGTCTGGTTGACTGCCTGCAGGTAAACTGATTCCAGGCTGCGTTGGATTTCTTCCAGTTTGACCACGGCGTAGCCGGTCGCAACCATATTCTGAACTAATAACGGATTGGTTTGCTGAGCATTCTCTACTCTGTAAGAAAACCAATCCTTTCCTTTTTTTGTAATCTCCACTTCTGATGGCAAAGGTAATGTTCGGCCATCCAGATCTTCTGCCATCTGGATCCGGTATTCACCCGGGCCCAGGAGCTGCTCCTTTAATTCTGAGGCTGTACCATGAGCGATGATCTGACCAGTGCGGATAATTGCAATAGAATCTGCCAAATCTTCTGCTTCTACCAGATTGTGAGTACAAACAATGATGGCCCGGTCTTCCGAGCGAAGGGTTTTAATCGCATTTCTCACCAACCGGGCGCTGGCAGGATCCATGGCTGATGTGGGTTCATCCAATAATAATACGGGGGGGGTGTGTAATAAAGATCTAGCCAGGGATAGTTTTTGGCGCATACCTTTAGAAAATTTTCCGATGCGGCGATCTCTAGCATCCAGTAGGTCGAATTTATCCAGCAAATGCAGAATTCGATCCTCTCTCTGTCCATCTGGCATATCATAGATCTTGCCAAAAAAATCAAGGTATTCCACCATGTGCATCCGGTCATACAATCCGTGGTCCTCCGTTAACACACCCACAGATCCCCTCACTTTTTCCGGATCTTCCGACACATCAAAACCTGCCACACGGGCTTTCCCACTGCTGGGCCGTAATACCGTGGTTAACATGCGCACCGTCGTGGTTTTACCCGCGCCATTGGGACCCAGCAAAGCCAGGACTTTACCAGCCTCTACGTGCAGACTGACACCATCAACGGCGCAGAAATCCTTGAAATATTTAGTTAGATTTTCGGTTAGGATCATACCTGTTCATCTACTCCAGATATCGTTATCTGGCGATTATAAAACAGAATACTGGCGGTGATAACCACTACCAACATTGCAGTTTGGTTAAGATTGATCCCTTGCCAGCTGGAAACATCAAGGCGCAGGAATTCAAGTCCAATCCTACCCACACCATAAAAAATTATGTAAATCAGGAAAAGGCTGCCAGATCTAAGCTGTTCCTTATACTTCCTACCAATCCAGAGGATGAATAACATATTCAGAAAACTCCAGATAGCTTCATATAAAAATAAAGGGTGATAGGTCGCAAACTCAGTATAACCGGGCATCCTATGCTGGAGGTCGATGGGTATTGCCCAGGGTAAGTCACTTGGCAAGCCATAAACTTCCTGATTGATGAAGTTACCCCAACGGCCAATCGATTGGGCTAACGCTAGTCCCGGGGAAATGATGTCCAGCCAATCATTTAATGGGGCTTCCCTCTTCCTGGCGAAAATCCAGAGAGCCACCCCCCCTCCTGCCATTGCACCAATGATCCCTATTCCACCTTTCCAGATAGCAATGGCTTCGAGCAAATGGGTCAGATAATAGCGGGTGGTAATGCCATGTTCTACCATTGACTGCGGAGGAGAAAGTATATGCCAGATGCGGGCACCCAGAATAGCTCCCACAAAGACCCAGGGCAGAGCATCAATCAGGAAATCCATCGATTTCCCTCGCTTAACCGCGCGCCTCCAGGTCAAAATCAATCCCAATAACATCCCTAACAGAATCAGTAAGGCGTAATAATGGATGGTAAATGATCCCAGTTTAAAACCAGTTGTCATTGTTATACCTCAAAGAAGAGAATGAGTTTAAACAGATATTCACCGACTAGAAATTTCCCCCGAATTCCTCATCGGAAGCAATGAACACTTCCCGCTCAATACCACTGCCCTTGGATGGGCCAACATAACCCAGGGCTGATAATTCATCCATCAGGCGGGCGGCCCGGGGGTATCCAATGCGTAATTTCCGTTGGATCAAAGACGTAGATGCCCTATGAGAATCTCGTACAATCCGGAAAGCATCCTTTATAAGATCATCATATTCGTCCAATTCAGCTTTCTCATCAATTGTCTTTTCCCAGGGTGGGATTATCAACTCTTCTGGTTCAATACCAGATATATCCCTCCAGGATTTGATCACCCGATCCAGTTCTTCCGAGGTCACCCAGCAGCCTTGTGTCCGAACAGGACTGGAAGATTCAGGAGAGAGATAAAGCATATCGCCGTTTCCGAGCAAGGATTCAGCCCCGTTCATATCCAGAACAACCCGGGAGTCTACTGAAGAAGCCACCGCGAATGACATTCTGGCTGGGAAATTAGCTTTGATTAAACCAGTGACCACATCCGTGCTGGGGCGCTGGGTTGCAACTACCAGGTGTATGCCAACCGCTCGGGACATCTGAGCCAGGCGCACCAGGGTGAATTCTGTCTGAGATGGGGCCATCATCATCAGATCCGCCAATTCATCGATCATCACCACAATGCGGGGCATGATCTTCTCGTCTTTCTTTTTCCGGATCTTGTTATTATAGGTATCAATGTTGCGGGACCTTGTTTCGTCCAAAACCTGGTAGCGGCGGTCCATTTCTCCCACAACCCAGTGCAAGACACCCAGTATCCGCTCTAGATCGGTCTCTACCTGCCCGAAGAGGTGCGGCAGTCCATTAAATCGAATCAGCTCGACCATTTTGGGATCGATCATAACCAGCTTCAGTTGTTCCGGCGTGTTGTTCATCACCAGGCAAGTTGTTAAGGAAGTAATGCATACCGATTTTCCTGATCCTGTAGTACCAGCGATTAACAAGTGGGGCATACTGGCCAGGTCAGCTACAACAGGCTCGCCAGAAACATCGCTACCTAACGCAATTGCCAGTGGAGAATCCACTTTATAAAAGGCTTCAGACTCCATTACCGAACGCAATGTGACGAGGAATGATTTTTCATTTGGCACTTCAATGCCAACATATGATCTGCCCGGAACCGGAGCTTCTATTCTTAATTGAGTAGCAGACAAGGCCAGGGCCAGATCGTTCTTAAGGGAGGTGATGCGTGATACTCTCACCCGTTTCCTTTCCTCGTCAGCTTCGTCATCCGCACCGTTCAAATAGCCAGGTTTTACCGCAAACTGGGTCACGGTCGGCCCTACCTGGAATCCCACCACCTGGGCTGGAATCCCAAATTCAGCCAGTGTTTTTTCAATCAGCCCCGCCGAAGTATTGATATGTCTTTGATTGGGTTTAAATGATTTCCCAGAAATCAGAAGGTCCAGGGATGGAAGAGTGTTATCCCTTGGTGGCAACTCTACCGGTTTGTCATTCTTGACATCCACTTTAAATTGTTTCCGGAACTCTGGAGGTACTTTTGGGGTCCGTTTAATAGAAGTGGGTTTATCTGGTAAAGACCCAATTGAGGGTCCTTCTTTTTCTCCCATCACTCTTTGATCCAACCTGGATGACAGGGATGGTTCCCTCATCAAGTCCAGCTGTTCTTTTACCCGTTCGGTAAAACCGAATCCGATTACACCGGCAATGAAAGCAAACAGGAAAGCCAAGATCCCGGTTGGAATTAAACCAATCAAGCTCGAGACCGCCTCCACCAATCCCCATCCCACCAAACCACCATCCAATCCTTCTCTTGCCCGGGTCAGTGAATGACCTCCGAAAACAGTGAACAGGGCGATCAGGGCGAAAATCGCAATTTCCAAAGCAAATATCCTGACCCAGATGACCGAATAAGGTTCACCAGCTTGTTTCTTTAACATCCAGATGCCCAGAACGATACCGGAAGCAACCACAAAGATACTCCCCCATCCCAGGCCAAAACGAATGAAATTGGTCCATTTTAATAATGCCGATCCAGCAACAAGGCTTGGCAGGAGAGTAGCGATCAATACCATCACAGAAAAAGCTATCAGCAGGATGCCAAATATATCCCAGCCATAATTTTTTGCGCGTTTCCAGATACCTTGAAATGACTTGCTTTGTTCTGAAAGCGAGTCCAAAATATCTTTGATATTGCGGGGGTCCTGATTATTCACCACAGAAACTCCTAGAATTTTTCCTCATTTTTTTGTGATGTTTGCCGGAAAGTTGCCAACCCAATCCCGGCTAAAATAAGTATAGCACCAATTATTTTCACCGCTGGAGGTGTCTCGTTCAGGAAGAAATAAGCCAGTATGGAGGATCCTACTGGTTCACCTAGCAAGTTCACAGCAACATAGCCAGTTGGCAGATATTTTAGCGACCAATTGAAGATAGAGTGTCCCAGCAGTTGTGGTATTAAAGCCAATAAAAGCAGCCAGAGGTATACCTTACCCGGATATACAGGGGGAATTCCATCCATGATCAGCATAGCAATTACAAGGAAAATCGCAGAGGCGCTGAAAACCAGGAAAATATAGGGTGCCAGAGAGATCTTGCTCCTCAGGTGTTTTCCGATCATCAAGTATGTTGCAGCTGCGACAGCGCCAAACAGGGCCAGGAAATCACCCAGGAGTGTTTGAGAGCCCAGACTTCCGATTACACCCTGGCAGCTAAGCCCTCCAGGCATCCAAGCACATACATCACTAAGAGCAATAACGATTCCACCCAGCAAAGCAATAACCATTCCAATGAAAGCGATCCGGGGTGTCTTTTCTCCCAGAAAGAAGGGTGCCAGCAGTGCGACCCAGAGCGGTGTGGTGGTCACGAGGACAACAGAACTCGCCACCGATGTATATTCAAGAGATGTGATCCAGGAGGCAAAATGAACAGCCAGTAAAAAACCCGCCAGCAAAGCGAATTTCAAGTCATCCCAAGTTAAACTCCTGATTTCGCGATTGTGTTTGATGAGAGTATACGGAAGAAGGATCAGGGCAGCCAATCCCATCCGAAAAGCTGCTATGGTGATTGAAGGGACATATTCTTGGGAGAATCGGATCAGCAGAGAAGCTGTGGATACTGCAACAATACCAACTGGGACAAGCAGGTGTGGTGCTACAGGATGGATAGCGTCCTTTTTCATGAAGAATGTAACCTCTTTCAGAAAAGAAAGTTTTCAACTGGTCAATTTTCTTGACAAAGAAAATATCGGGTACTACAATTCGTTTCTAGAGAGTTTATTATACAGTAGCTAGATAGTTATTAAGTTATACTCATTAAAACCAATTAACGTGGAGGATTATTATGACTCATGTAATCACAAGTTTCTGCTTGCACGACGGCAGCTGTGTGGAAGTTTGTCCAACAGAATGCATTGTGCCCGGGATACCAGTTGAAGAATATCCCAATTATTATATCGATCCAGAAACCTGCATCGATTGTGGTGCCTGTGCACCCGAATGCCCCTATGATGCCATTTATATGGAAGATGAAGTTCCTTCCGCCTACGAAGCCCACGGCGATGAGCGCATGAATATGCCGGTTGGTACTGAAGGTTATACTGAGGAATTTGATTCTGAGGATGTCAATGGTGTCACCTGGGCACTCAAGGCAACCCGCGTCCTGGATGAGGGTGAAGTTGTAGACCTGACCCCCGCCATTCAGGCCAACGAAGATTACTACACCGCCGGTCCCGGGTACGAAGCTTTAGATTAACGGTTTGTTTACTGTTATTGCTATAACCAGGACGACCCACCTTCCCAAAGATAAATCGACGATGTGGGTCGCCCTCTTTTCTGTAAATATAAAAAGAAGCCAGAACTGGCTTCTTTTTGTTTTAAACGAATAAAAACATGGATATCATCCCGAGCGCATGCGAAGGATCTATTCACATCACCACCAAATAATCTCTGCTTTTCAAGCCCTGCTTCCATAATCCGATGGCTTATTGGATTCTTCACTTCGGTCAGAATGACAATTTGTATTGCCCTACCACCCTGCAATCAGCCGCCAGATTTGGGCTGTGAAGAACGTGATCACAAAACCCATTACAACTGGCAAAAGGGATGCAATGGTAGTCCATTTGGCGCTGCCGGTTTCTTTGTAAATGGTGTAAATAGTAGTGCTGCAGGGATTGTGGATCAGGCTGAAAAGCATTAGATTCACACCAGTCAATAAGGTCCATCCTCCCTGGGTAAGTATGTTCAGCGTTGCCAATCCGGATTCCAGCTCGAACATAACGCCAGAACCTGCTCCAAATCCGTTCCCGCCTGTTACCAATACGGTTAACATCATAATGGTAGGAATGACGATCTCATTGGCCGGTATAGCCACGATATAAGCCACCAAGATCACTCCGTTCAATCCCAAGAGCAATCCAAACGGATTCAGGAAGTTGACCAAATGTTCCGCCAGGCTCACACCGCTAATCATCAGGTTGGCCGAGATCCACAAGATCATGCCGGCCGGGAGAGCAAAAACGATAGCCCGCCATAACACAACCAGGGTCCGGTCAATCATAGAGGTGTAAAGAGTTTGCAAGATGCGGGGAGGTCGGTAGGGAGGAAGTTCCAATGTAAAAGTCGATACTTCTCCCTTCAGAATCGTTCTTGATAAAGCCCAGGAGACACCAAAGGTCAGCAGCACCCCCAGCAAGGCGATTGCAACCACAGAGATAGCGGATATCAATCCCCCCAGGTAAGCGGGGACCATCGTTCCGATAAAGATAGTAGCAATCAGGATCTGGGTCGGCCAGCGCCCGTTGCAAAGCGAAAAGTTATTGGTGATGATCGCTATCAGCCGCTCCCGGGGACTGTCAATGATCCTGGTAGAGATCACTCCGGCAGCGTTGCAGCCAAACCCCATGGTCATGCTCAGGGCTTGTTTACCGTGCGCACCGGCTTTACGAAAGATGTGATCCAGGTTAAAAGCTACCCGGGGTAAGTAGCCAAAATCTTCCAGCAAAGTGAACAGCGGAAAGAAGATCGCCATAGGAGGCAGCATTACGCTCACCACCCAGGCAGTCGCCAGGTAAGCTCCATCGATCAATACACCATCCAGCCACCAGGGCATTCCGATACTCGCTGCGCCAGCTTTCAATAAAGGATGGAGCTTATCGATTAATAAGGAATACAGCACGCCGGATGGAAGGTTTGCTCCGGTGATCGTTAACCAGAATACAAAGGTTAACATCAAGATCATCAGAGGAAAACCCCATATCCTGCTGGTAACCAATTTATCAATTGTCCGATCCAGGTCAAAACGCGGTTTTTCTTCTGGATAAGTCACAGCCCTATCCGCGATCCGGGTCGCATCAGTGTAGAGCGCTTCCATGGTCTTCTCGTGGAAATCCACTCCAATATCCCAGCGGAGATCCTGGGCTGATTTTAGGATTTTTTCGTAGTTTGAGTTCATAAATACACCTGCTTAATTATCAAATAGATGTTGGTCACCATTCTGCGGATCATTGTGCGAACCCGCTCTTATTAGAAACATGAGTCACGCTAGTTCCTTCTAGATCATCATTAGTATAGGTAAGATCTCCCAGCTCTCCGTCTTGAACGGCCTTGACTATCCTTTCATCACCATCTAGTAAGCGCAAGGCGACCCAGCGAGCATTCGGCACTTCGGGGAATGTTTCTTCAATCTGGGTAACCAGTTGATTTACAGCCCGGTCTAATTTGGGATGATCATAATTGACATGATAGGGTTTAGCAGAAGTCTCACCAATGGCAACCTCGTGGATGGCGGCCAGCAGCTCTTCCAACCCTTCGTCATAGCGGGCAACTGTTGGCACTACTGGTACTCCGAGATCCCGGGCCAAGCGTCGATGGTCAACTTTCATATTATGCCGATCAGCTTCATCCATTAAGTTGAGTGCTATTACGACCCGGTTTGTGATCTCCAGCACCTGGAGTACAAGATTGAGATTCCTTTCCAACCGGGAAGCGTCCACCACTACAATAGTGACATCCGGTTGGCCGAAGAGGATAAAATCTCGGGCAATCTCTTCATCCAAACTTGTAGCCAACAGGGAATAGGTCCCGGGCAGGTCAACCATTTTATACCGTTTTTCTGCATATTCAAATCCACCCTCAGCCCTGGTCACAGTCTTTCCTGGCCAGTTTCCAGTGTGCTGTCGTAATCCGGTCAAAGCGTTAAATACTGTGCTTTTACCGGTATTGGGATTTCCAGCGAGAGCGACAACATAATCCCAATTTTCCATATCCACACCTAATTTCTTTAAGTTCGCGGCGTTATGGGCTGGGCAGCTGGCACAATCTGCATTAGCAATACCCAAGCTTGAGTCTTCTTTGGTTTTTATATTTTTTTCCTTATCCATAGATTTACTTCCTTATCTTAGATTTCCTACCAGTAAAGACTGTCTCTGGTTCAATTTTCCATTTTTACCCTGATCTGCCGGGCCTGGCTGCTTCTCAAAGCGATCACCGAACCCCTGATCCTGTAAGCAGTGGGGTCTCCGCCGGGACTGACCATCTCAACATCGATCTCCGTACCTGGAATAATTCCTAAATCAAATAGCCGCCTACGCTCAACACCCCGGCTGAGAGAAGATATACCCGTGACCACACCGGACTGACCGGGCTGCAGGGAATCCAGGGGGACTCCCTCGATCTGATGATCATGGTTTTCTTCTGACAGGGGAACTACTGAGATATTAGCAGCCACGATCGGTGCCAGAACATGTTCCTGGTCAGCCGTCCAGAAGCGGATCCTATTTGCTGTGACCTCATCAACTTCTACAACCATATTAGGGTGCAGATCTTCGGCAATGATCTGCGCATAAATCACATCCGGTTCATCTTCAATATGAACGATTCGGGATAGAGTACCCAAGGCCAGGTCGGACAAGGGTACACCCCCATGGGACACCCATTCTCCGCGTCGGGTTGGAATTGGATCTCCGTGCGGATCGTGAGTGGGATGACCCAAACTGGCAGCCAGGCGGTTCACCTCTTCCTCGGAGAGTTTATGCTCCAACCGCTCTGCCTGCTGATGCCAATCTCTTTCTTCAAACCCGGTGCTGTCGGCCAAATAGCGTTCCCACATGCGGTGAGCCCGGACGATCTGGGTAGCGGTTCTTTTACCTGCGTCCGTTAAACTAAAACTATTTTCACTTAATTTCAATAACCCTCTTGACTGGGTCAACGCCAGGATTTCTGAGGCCTGGGCCAGGCTGGTAGAGAGTGCTCCAGCCAGGCTTTCTACGGTAGCAGTCTTCTGATTGCGCTCACATTTGAAGATATATTTCAAAGTGTCCTCTATCAGGACCTTCTCGGTTAATTCCTGCCTTTTCTGCAGCCTCCAAAACAACCCGGCCTGGGGCCAAAAAATCAGTCCTGCAACTCCCATTACACCAATACCGATCAATAAAGCAAATAGGGGGGTAATCATCATCACTCCTTATTCTCACCTGGATCCTGGGGTTCAACCTGGATCTGGGCTGTAACATTCGCTCCAAGAACAACTACCTCACCATCTCCCACTACTTTAAGACGGAGGTTATTATCATATGGGGAATAATCAATAATTTCAAATGAAGCTCCCGGAACAAGGCCCAGGGACTCTAAATAACGCAACAAACCCGGATCATCATCATTCACAGAACGGACAACACCTGCCTCGCCGGAACGAAGATCTTGTAGTATACAGGTGTCAAGATCCGGCATTTCTAGATTGCGAGACGGGATTGGTTTCCCATGTAACCCCCGTTCGGGATTTCCAAGAACTGCTGCTACCCGTTCTTCAAATTCTTCTGAGATCACATGTTCCATCCGTTCTGCTTCGGCATGAACCTCGTCCCAGGAAAACCCCAATAACTCATGTAAAAACAGCTCCAATAAACGGTGATGGCGAATAGTTTCCAGAGCTGCTTTCTTCCCTTCGTCGGTCAGAGCCACTCCCTGATGTTTCACATAATCCAACAGAGGAGGATCTTCACTCGCTAGACGCTGGAACATATCTGTCACCGATGCGGGACTGACATTTAACATTTCAGCAATCTGCCCTGTCCCTACCCGCTGATTGCCAGCGGATAAGTCATATATGACTTTCAAGTAATCTTCTACTGTATCTGACAGCTGCCTATCCATTCCAACTCCATTTTTGTTATACTAAATCTTATTTTAGGCTAATCTAAATTTTTGTCAAGGACTAAAATCCCGGTTTATATAGTCTGAGACGGAAAATCCTCTAGCGTATGCATATATAAATATTTTTAATGGAATAATTGATATATTTTAGTTAATTATTGATTTATTCAATATATATGTTGACTTTTATAAACTTAATGCTACAATTGGAAAAAATTACTCAAAATTACAGGAAAACAAGTGTCTATGTTGAGCAAAATGAGATCCATCTACCAGGAATATCCAAAAACCTTCTGGTTGATCATGCTGGGCATGTTCATTGATCAGCTCGGTGGAGCGTTGATCTTTCCCTTCTTTGGGCTTTACATTACCTCCAAATATGGGGTTGGGATGACTGAAGTAGGTGTGATGTTTTCGATCCTGGCCGTATCCGGGCTGGTAGGTAGTCTGATGGGTGGTGCCCTAACTGATAAATTTGGCCGCAAGGTAATGATCCTTTTCGGTCTAGTGGTGAGCGCTGTCAGCACCTTGATGCTGGCTTTCGCACCCTCTTTGGATTTCATTTATCTGGCTGCTGTAATCGTCGGTTTGTTTGGCAATATGGCTGGCCCTGCCCATCAAGCCATGATCACAGATGTGCTCCCGGAGGACAAACGCATCGATGGATTTGGTATTCTGCGCGTGATTGCCAACCTGGCAGTGGCCATTGGTCCTGCTATTGGTGGATTCCTTGCAGCCCGCTCCTATACGATGCTCTTCATCATAGATGTCATCCTTAGCTCCATCACAGCTATCATTATCCTCCTGTTTGTGCCCGAGACCAAACCTGAAAAAGCACCCAGCGCAGATGGACAACCTCATCAAGAGCAAAGCCTGAGAGAAACCCTGGCAGGCTACTTCAAGGTTGCTAAAGACCGGGTCTTTATGGTTTACATACTGGCCTCGATCTTTATGGTGCTGGCTTATATGCAGATGAATATCACCCTGCCCGTTTTCTTAAGGGATGTACACGGATTGCCTGATTCAGGATACGGGCTGCTGTTGAGCATGAACGCCGCTATGGTGGTAATTTTCCAATTCTGGATTACTCGCCGAATTAAGAAATTTGCTCCCATGAAGATCATGGCCTGGGGCATGGTGATCTATGCTGTTGGTTTCTCCATGTACGGTTTTGTGTCAACATTCTGGCTTTTTGCCGTCGCTATGGTCATTATCACCATCGCGGAGATGCTGGTCTCACCCACCGGGCAGGCTGTTGTCGCCAAGTTGTCCCCCGAAGACATGAGAGGCAGGTATATGGCTGTTTTCGGATTCAGTTGGACCATACCCAACACTTTCGGTCCCTTACTGGCAGGCTTGGTGATGGATAACTACAACCCCAACTGGGTCTGGTATGGCGCTGGCGTATTTATGCTCATTTCCTCGGCTATTTTTGCCGGCCTGCAAGCGAAATCCGCTAACCGGTTTGTTTTTACCGACAATGCCGAAAACTCCCCCGCCCTAGAATCAGTCACCCCCTGAACCGTTGACCTGCCCGTACCTTTATGGCATAATCACCCCATCATATAGACAAAGGCTAGGATGAAAACGAGTAAGGCTGGAATTTACTGACAGCGAACCCGGAAGTGGTGGAAGCCGGGCCAGAAAACCAGCTTGAAAATCCTTTCGGAGCCGTGACCTGAACGCCGTAGGCTAATAAGGGATCCGATTCACCCCCGTTACCAGGGTGCGAGGCTAAACAATGAATGTGTTTAGATAAATTGTGAGCTCTCGCTGAGAGCCCGCTGCTTTAGCGGGAATCCGGGTGGTACCGCGTGAGTTTTTCACTCTCGTCCCGACAGGGATGGGAGTTTTTTTATTTCTGGAGGCAGGATGGCTATCAAAAAAGCGCCAAATGAAGTTGATTTTATAAAACAGGAACATCAAACCCTAAAATTCTGGGATGACATTAACGCCTTTCAGACCCAACGCGATCTGCACAAAGGCCAACCTCCCTGGTCCTTCATCGACGGACCCATCACGGCCAACAATCCGATGGGTGTGCATCACGGTTGGGGGCGAACCTATAAAGACCTCTTCAACCGATTCTGGACCATGAAGGGGCATGAACTGCGTTACCAGAATGGTTTTGACTGCCAGGGTTTATGGGTTGAAGTTGAGGTCGAAAAAGAAAAAGGTTTTAAATCCAAAAAGGATATTGAAAGCTACGGATTGGCTAAATTTGTCCGGGAATGCAAAGCCCGGGTACTGCATTATGCAGCCATACAGACCGAGCAGTCTATCCGTCTTGGATACTGGATGGATTGGAACAAACCTGAAACCTTGCGTGAACTGGCACAAAAACTAGTTGACGATCCTTTGCAGGAAATCACAGTACCCGGCCCGAAGGGGCCAGTGACCGATACTGTGGAACAGATCGTTGGACGGTTGGGTTTGCAGGAAATGGGTGGTTCATACTTTACCTTTTCCAACGAAAACAACTACATGATCTGGAAATTCCTCAAGAAATGCTGGGAGAATGGCTGGCTTTACCAGGGTGCAGATGTTATGCCCTGGTGCCCCCGCTGTGCCACTGCCATCAGCCAGCACGAAATCGTGACTGACGGCTATGCTGAACTAACTCACATCTCAGTCACATTACGCTTCCCCCTCCGGGACCACCCGGGGGAATCTCTCTTGATTTGGACCACAACTCCCTGGACGTTGACCAGCAATGTAGCAGCCGCAGTTGGCCCAGAGCTTACCTACCTCAAGGTTCAAATCTCACTCCCTGCACCCAACCAAGGTCAGGAACATATTGTTTACCTGTCCAAGGGTACTATGAGTATGCTGCGCGGAGAGTATAAAGTACTGGGTGAAATCAAAGGTGCAGAGATGGAAGGATGGACCTTTGATGGCCCATTTGACGATCTGCCTGCAGCCCAAATGAAAGGCGGCGTGACTGATATCAAGACACTCAGCGAGGGCATCACGCAAAGCGCATTAGAAGCCCACCAGGTCATCCTCTGGGATGAGGTCGGAGAAGAAGAAGGCACCGGTATAGTGCACATTGCTCCCGGCTGTGGTGCGGAGGATTTTCAGCTCTCCCTCGAAACTCCACTGCCCAGACTTGCTCCCCTCACCGAAGAGGGATACTTCATTGAAGGTTTCGATTGGCTGACTGGTCAACACGTTTCCGATGTAGCCGAAGATATCTTCGCAGACCTGGAAAAGAAAGGGATTTTATATCATATCGAGCCTTATACTCACCGCTACCCCACCTGCTGGCGCTGTAAGACCGAATTGGTCTTCCGCCTGGTAGATGAATGGTTCATCAGCATGGGTGAAAGCTACGACAAACCCAGAGAAGAACTCACCCAAGAAGAAAAAGACGCCAGCCTACGATATCAGATCATGGATGTGGTTGACCAGATCCGCTGGATCCCTGAATTCGGCCATGCCCGTGAGCTGGACTGGCTCAAAAACATGCATGACTGGATGATCTCGAAAAAACGCTACTGGGGTCTGGCCCTACCAATCTGGGTCTGCGAGGAATGCGACCATTTCCATGTTGTTGGTGACAACGAGGAATTGGAGGAACGTGCCATAGAAGGTTATGAAACCCTTAAAGGCCATACTCCTCACCGTCCCTATATTGATGAAGTGGTTCTCGCTTGTGATAAATGCGGCAGCAGGATGACCCGGGTCCCTGATGTGGGAAATCCTTGGCTGGACGCAGGCATCGTTCCGTTCTCCACCCTGGACTATAGGGTTGACTCCGAGTTCTGGGAAAAATGGTATCCCGCTCACTGGATCAGTGAATCATTCCCCGGACAATTCCGGAACTGGTTCTACAGCCTTCTTGCCATGGGAACAGTATTGGATGGTTCACCGCCATTCCTGGAAAATTTCAGCTACGCCAGCCTACAAGCTGAAGATGGAAGGGAAATGCATAAATCCTGGGGAAATTCTATCGAATTTAATGAAGCCGCAGACAAGATGGGGGTAGATGTTATGCGCTGGTTGTACTGCGCTCACAAACCCGAAAATAATCTACTCTTTGGTTATGATCGGGCGGAGGAAACACGGCGTCGATTTATCATCCCCTTCTGGAACGTGTATTCTTTCTTTACTACCTATGCCGAAATAGACGGCTGGGTTCCTGACATTAAGGATTTTGACGAGGATACGCCAGAAGGACCCACTCCTAAATCTAAGAACCCCCTGGATCGCTGGATACTGGGCCGATTGAACCAGACTGTTGAGCAAGTCAACAAGGAATTCGAAAACTCCAACGCCTACAACGCCATCCTTGTTTTTGAAACTATGTTGGACGACCTTAGCAACTGGTATGTGCGCCGTTCGCGGAGACGCTATTGGAAAACCGAAACCGATCAGGACAAGAGCACGGCTTATGCCACACTCTGGCATGTATTGGTTAAAATGATCCGCACCCTGGCGCCAGTTATTCCTTTCCTGACAGAAGACATCTATCAGAATCTGGTCCGGTCTGTTTTTCCAGAAGCGAGAGATAGCGTCCATCACACTCTCTGGCCCGAAGCAGATACCACTGCCATTGATCAGAAGCTGATCGACCAAATGAAGCTGGCCCGGGAAACCGCCAGCCAGGGCTTAAGCGCCCGCAGCAATGCCGGCATCAAGGTCAGGCAACCGCTGTCCCAGGTGCTGGTCCATGTAAAGGAAGGCCGGGCAGAATTGGATGAGGAATTGATCGAGATCGTCCGGGACGAACTGAATGTCAAAGACCTGGTTTTTGTCCAAGAGGCAGAATCTTTGTTAGGTTACAAGGTTCTTCCGAACAATAAGATCCTGGGGCCAAAATATGGTGCTGATTTTCCAAAAGTATCAGCTGCGCTTGCTAAACTGGATCCCAATCAGGTAGCCGCGCTGGCCAACGACGGCAGCCCTGTTCCTGTCCAGGTCGGTGATAAAGAGATCTCGCTGGAAGCCAACGAGATCCTGGTGCAAACCGTGGCAGCAGAAGGCCTAGCCACCGTGGACAGCAAACTACTAACAGTTGCTATTGAAACTGAGATCACCGAAGAACTCCGCGAAGAAGGACTTGCCCGGGAAATGGTACGTCGCATCCAGGATTTCCGCAAACAGGCCGAATTTGAAATCTCGGACCGGATCAACCTTGTCTATCAGGCAACGACAGCCCTTCAGGTCGCAATCGCAAAACACCGTGATTACATCATGCAAGAAACACTGACCCTAGAGATGAAAGAAGGTACTCCCACCAACAGCACCTTCAGCGGGACTGCCAGCTTTGAGGGCGAAGAGGTTACACTCGGATTAGAAGTGGCGAAATAGCATCAACAACAAGGATACGGTTTCCTTCAGGAAATCGTATCCTGTTTTTAAGTTATAATAATCTCATGACCCTGAAAAGCATACTTACTCAGGACCTGTATTATTACCACCATTAGAAGCGCTGACCCGTTCAAACAGATCAGTGCTTCTCCACACGCCCTCCCAATCGGGGGCGTGTAATTATGTAACGGCCAGTTAAGATTTGGGAGAAGCAGATGGTTAAGAGAAAAATGTCCATAGACGAACAAGTAGCCTACTTGATGCAGGGAGCCGATTACGGTGACGAGCAGGTAAAAAAGGCCATGGCCAACGAACTAAAAGAACGCCTGCTGGAAGCCGAAAAAGAAAACCGACCCTTGAAAGTCTACTGCGGCTATGATCCCACTGCCCCTGATCTGCACCTGGGGCATACTGTCACGATGCGCAAACTGAGCCAATTCCAGGAACTGGGACATGAAGTAACCTTCCTGATTGGCGATTTCACAACACTGGTTGGGGATCCCTCAGATAAGGATAAATTGCGCCCACGGTTGAGTCCAGAAAAGGTGACCGAAAATGCCAATACATATGCGGAACAGGCTTTTAAGATCCTTGACCGCGACAAAACCATCATCAAACATAACGCTGATTGGCTTTCAAAACTCACATTTGAAGAAGTGGTCCACATTAGCTCCAACTTCACGGTTCAGCAATTTCTGACCCGGGATAATTTTGCCAAGCGGTTCAACAATAATGACCCCGTTTACCTTCACGAATTCTTCTATGCCTGGATGCAGGGATATGATGCCTATATGCTCGACGCGGATGTCCAGATAGGAGGGACCGACCAGCTCTTTAATATTGTTACCGCTGCCAGGAAACTGATGTCTGCATTGGGTAAAAAGCCCAATATTGGCATCACTATGTCAATCCTGCCCGGTACGGATGGTGAGGTCCGGATGAGCAAATCTCTGGGAAATGACATCCCCATTGCTGGTGACCCTAAAGATATGTACGGAAAACTGATGAGTATCCCCGATAAAGCCATGGGTGTATTCTGCCGTCTGGTCACGCGCTGGACGCCGGACGAGATCAATAATTTCGAAGCCGAATTCAGCAGCGGGAAGATCCATCCCAAAGACGCAAAGATGAAGCTGGCCCTGGAAATAGTCACCATTTACCACGGCCAACACGAAGCAGAAAAAGCTGAGGCTGAGTTCGTAAGAGTCTTTCAGGAGCAGGGTCAACCAGAAGAGATGGAAGAGTTCAAATTAGAAAGCGGCCAATCAATTCTTGATGTTCTCGTAGGAACCAAAATGGTTGAAAGCCGCAGCCAGGCCAGGCGTATGATCCAACAGGGTGCAGTAAAGCTGGATGATCAAAAATTGGAAGACCCCCACGCCGAATTCCCCAACGCTGGCGTACTGCAGGTCGGAAAAAGGCGCTTTATCAGAATTATCTAATACACCGGCACACGCTATGATGGCTTCCAAATCTTTTCGGATGCTCGCCCTGGGTGACTCTTATACCATTGGTAGCAGCCTGCCGAAGGAAGATAGTTGGCCTTATCAATTAACCAGCCAACTCTGCCAGATCGGCATCAAGATCGCAAATCCTTTCATAATCGCCCAAAGTGGCTGGACCAGCCTGAATTTGATCGAAGCGCTAAACGCTAACCCACCCCAGGGTTCATTCGATCTTGTCTGTCTTCAGATCGGGGTCAATGATCAATACGAGAGAATTGAAGCGTCATTCTATGATGAGAATTTCAGGGATTTACTGGACCAGAGCATCGGCTTAGCTCGGAGAGGTCCGGATGGCGTCCTGGTGCTGTCCATCCCGGATTGGAGTGTCACACCCCATGCTGGAGAGTTTGATCGCAGTCAGGTCCGGGAAGAGCTAGGTCAATATAATGCTATCAACCTGGCAGCTGCCCTCTCCCGAGGGGTGAAATATGTAGACCTGACCTCGAATTCACGTTTCGCAAAACAGCACCCCGAGTTATTAGCTGACGACGGCCTGCATCCCACCTGGGAAATGTATTGGAACTGGACCGGACTCATACAACCCACAGCCCTATCCATATTACGTTCTACCACGGAAAACTCGGATCATAACCCATCCGCAGACTAACTACCTGAGTGTTACGATGTATAATCGGACTGCTCAAAACCAGATATTCATTTTAAGAAAAAGGTAATCGGTTATGCCCTTACATTTTGCTTACCTAGTATTAGAAGAACATCCATATGGCCGGGAGATGCTGCGAATCCTCCTCGAAAATGACCTGATCCCCAGCATGATCATCCAGGAAGTGTCAGCTGTAGGTGATGAAGAGCGGGAAAAATTCCTGACCCGTATGGCTGGTCAGCCTTTGCCGCCTCGTTTGGCACAAATAATCTCTGGCAAGAAGATCCCGGTATATAGTGTATCGAACCATAACAACGATACTTGCAGGGATTTACTCAAGGTCGATAAACCTGACGTCCTTGTCTTGGGTGGAACGCGCATTATCAAACCTAATATTCTTGAAATACCTTGTCAATCCACAGTCAATGCCCATCCAGGGTTACTTCCTTGGCTGCGCGGATCGGCGTCGGTAGGCTGGGCTTTATATAAGGACTTGGCTCAAGGTGCGACCGCTCACTTTGTAAATCCAGGGATCGATCTCGGAGACATTATTGTCTCTAGAGAACTCCCAGTTTTTCGCCATGATTCCTATGAAAGCATTAACTTTCGCATTGCCACACTAGCGGGTGAATTAATGGCAGAGGCTGTTACTTCCCTGCAAAACGGAAATGCGCCCCGCACACCTCAAGATCCAAATGTGGGTGAGACTTTTAAAGTCATCCCCGAAGATTTATTAGAGGAAGGAAAACAGCGGCTGGCGCAGGGTCAATATTCACATTTCGCCGATTGATCAACACCATAACTTTTACTAGAGGGTATTCTTATGAAAAAAACTACTGAAGGTATCTATGCCTCCCAACTCGACAATCAAGATCCCCTGGCCAGTTTCCGGGAACGGTTCATAATTGATGATCCCGATCTGATCTATTTGGACGGTAATTCACTGGGAAGATTGCCTAAGGATACGATTCCTCATTTACAAGATCTGGTTGAAGAACAATGGGGCAAAGGTCTGATCGAGGGATGGAACAAAGGCTGGTTCGAAATGCCAACCAAATTAGGGGCCAAGATCGCTCAACTGATCGGGGCCAGGGATGACGAAGTAGTAGTATGTGACACAACCTCCGTCAACCTTTTTAAACTGGCTGCTGCTGCTCTACGGTACCAGGCTGGAAAAAAGGTGCTGGTCAGTGATGAATTCAACTTCCCCACCGACCTGTACATTTACCAGGGAGTGATCGACTTCTTAAACGGGGAACATCAACTGGAATTGATCCGCTCGGAAGACTCCATTTCCATCACTGAAGAAAATATCAAAAATGCTATAACTGATGATACCGCATTGGTGGCTCTTACTCAGGTTGCATTTAAAAGCGCCTTCATGTATAACATCCAACAAGTTACAGAAATGGCTCACAAAAGAGGGGCTCTGGCTATGTGGGATCTTAGCCATTCTGTTGGCGCTGTTCCACTAAAACTGAATGAATGGAATGTAGATCTGGCCGTTGGCTGCACCTATAAATACCTCAACGGTGGTCCCGGATCTCCTGCTTTTTTGTACGTACGGAAAGACCTGCAAAAAGAATTATTACCTCCCATTTGGGGTTGGTTTGCCGATAAAGCTCCTTTTGCCTTTAATCTTGACTTCACTCCATCTGATAGCATCACCCGCTTCCAGATCAGTACACCCCATATTCTCTCCATGGCCGGTATTGAACCCGCACTGGAAATTTTGATGGAGGCAGGTATTGACCGACTCAGGGAAAAGAGCATTAAACAAACCGATTATTTGATCTATCTGGTGCTGGAATTATTAGGTCCGCTGGGATTTGAAGTAGGATCTCCTCTGGATTCCTCCCAGCGGGGTTCTCATGTTTCACTCAGGCACCCGGAAGCGTATCGGATCTGTCGGGCGTTAATTGACCCCAAACCCGAAGACACCAGCCTGAAGGTCATTCCTGATTTTCGCGCTCCCAATAACATCCGCCTGGGCATTGCCCCTTTGTATACCAGTTTTACGGATATTCACCGAGCCCTTGAGCGTCTAAAAACCATCGCGGAGGATGGGATCTATCAAAATTACTCCAAGGAACAACTGAAAGTCACCTAAAGGATAATCTAGGCAGACACTGATTCTTCACCTTGCTCTCTGGCTTTCTTTTCATTGACTCCCAGAAGCAAACCCGTACCCACAATCAGGAACAGGATAACGGGTAGGATCGCCACTCGCTGCCCGAGCTGTTCTGCAAATGGGGCTCCTCCTTCCAGCAGTTTAAACCACAGGAATGAAGCCCCATCACCCTGAGCTTCAAAGAATATTGCTGCTTCTGCAGCTACAAATCCATAGATCGTGGGCCCAATAAAGGAAGATGTCCTGCCTGCAACCGCAAAAAATCCGAAAAATTCTGCGCTGCGCCCGGGAGGCGCCAGGGCGCCTACCATGGCTCGGCTGACAGCCTGAACTGATGACAAGGCTAGCCCGGCGATTCCGCCAATCACATAAAATCCAGCCACAGATTCAACAACAAATAAACCCACAACAGAACCGATCATCATCACTAAAAATATGATCAGGGCGGCCTTTCCGCTTCTCTTATCCGCGATCCAGCCTGAAATATAGGCCCCGATTACGCTGGTGAACTGGATCAGGATCATAAACAGGATGATCTGCTGTTGATCAAGTCCGAACATCACTGCCCCGAATATTGCGGCGAAGTTGATCGCCATCAGTATCCCATCGTTATAGATCAGGAAGGCGATGATATATTTTACAAATTCCCGGTGGTACTTTACGCTCTGAAAGGACTTTCGAAGCCTATGGATTGCGACTGAGAAGATATTCTCTCCTGTCAACAACTTCCTATTCTCACTTTTTTCACGGAACCAGATGAATAATGGCGCTGCGAAAACAGCAAAATAGACAGCTGTTATTACCAGGGAGAAACGCACGATCCAGGTGCCCTCGTATACTGTCACCAGAGCCAGAACTATCAGCAAACAGACTATTCCACCCATCAGTCCAATTGCCCAACCATTACCAGACACTCGTCCTATTTCCTCTTGATCAGCCACTTCTGGAAGCAAGGAATTATAAAACACCTGTCCACCTCGGTAGCCAATTTCTGCCAGGATAAATAGCACCATCCCCAGCAATATATCTCCTTTCTGCACAAAATATAAGAGGGCCGTCGAGGTCACAGACAAGATCGTAAAATATGTCAGTAAGCGTTTCTTTTGTCCAGTATGATCTGCGATCACTCCCAGGACAGGTGAGATCAAGGCGACAACCAACATGGCGATGCCTACTGAGATTCCCCACAACCGTGAGCCCTCAGCACCACCAACAACATGTCCCTTAAAGTAAGCCGCGTAGATTGCCAGGATCACTACCGCCGCATAAGCCGAGTTCCCCACATCGTATAGATACCAAAGCCAGCGCTTGCGAGACTGAGTTAATTCTTGACCGGAGGAACTAGACATTTGGATCTCCTTGAAAAGTGATAATTATTTTATATCAAGAATTAACCCCCCTGCTTATTTGCGGATACGGTACGACCACCCGTTACAATGATGGACGAACCCGCTCTAAGGGACTTAGTCCATCGTTTAAATAAAAAGGGCGACTCAACGAGTCGCCCATACATGAATATGTTAGTACAGATAAAGGTCAGGTATCTGATCAGAATCTAAACCAATTATCTTTTCTTATTGATAAGTGGTGCCCCCGTTATCAAAAATCATTTTCCTGCGCCTGTAAGCCCAGCACATGTACGATATCGATACAAAATAACTTGCCGGGAGCCGGTGCAGGTTCTTAATCTTGGTGCCTAACACAGTGGTCTTACCGTGGAACCCCATCGGACCGATGTCCAGCTGGTTAGCCTGGTCTGTGATTTTCTCTTCCATTTCAGCAAGGGCAGGATCCGTATTGGTATCATCCAACTGCCTCTTGAGAACTTCCTTGGAGGCAACATAGGATGAACCGCGATCACCACCGATAGCTATACCCAATGTTCCGGGAGCGCAGCCTTTCCCCTGCGCTTTTGCCACCGCATCCAGGCTGACTCTTCGCACACCATCCAGATCCCTACCAGCAGCAAGGGAAGAATCTGGAAGTTTATATTGCGTGCTGACATTTTCGCAACCCCCACCCTTTAGGATGAGATCGATCTCTAGCAGTTCGCCTTCTATTTCCTCAAAGTGGATCGAAGGGTAATATTCATCACCGCTATTATCTCCTGTATTTTTTCCTGTCAGGGTATTGACAGAATTGGGTCTCAGGTAAGATTTCTTTGTGGCGACGATCACTGCTTCTTGGATCTGCCGGGTTATTTTCCTGGTACTCCAACCTTCTGGATAACTTACATAGAACAAAGGGGTTCCCGTGTCCTGGCAGATAGGAGTAGAATTTTCCCGAGCCATTTTAACATTTTCCAGGATCGTATCCAGAGCGCCTTGAGCGGCCGAGCCATCTTCTTCCCGCTCCCGTGATTCGCGGAGGTTTTTTTCTACATCCGGCGGCAGATCTGTAGCTGTTAAACGCACCAATTCCAGGATCTGTTCAGTTATATCTGGCTGCATAATACCTCCCACACCTGACAAGAATACACACTCCTATATATAGATTATGCCATTTTATCAACTAAGTACAGTATGAGAAATAATCCTCTTTGGATATCATTAGTCATGTCCTGCGGAATAAGGGCTACCCGCTTGAATAATGAAACTATGCTATACTAATTCTGAGTTATGAAAACACAAGAAAATAGGGAAAAATGGATTGAATCACTGTATAAATTACGGCTCCAGAACCTCACCGCGACCTTCTTGGAAGCTCTGGGTCCAATGAATCTGCTTGGCGCCCAGCTGGTCTATCTAAGCCAACCAGTTTTGTCCTCTTTCGTCCCTAAAGAACAATCCCAGGACTTCGCAAAGATTTTAGAAGATCCATCCGAAACGGTGTTATTTATCGAGGCACTCAGAAATTACGAACCAACAACCTAGTTGGAGGAATTATCTGTGTCTGCTACTGGCTTCACGGGAATAGTGGTTATTGTACTTTTTGTTGGTTTGATGGTCTTTTTTTCGTTCATTAATAAAGACCGGAAAATCCATAATATTCGCCCAATACCCGCCTATGACAAAATCATCCAGGAGATCAATGTTGCCGTCGAAGATGGTACTCAGCTGCATATCTCCCTGGGCAGAGGGGGTATTACAGGTCCCGAATCAGCTGCCGCACTGGCCGGATTGGGAATCCTAAAACAGATCATTGAAAAATCATCGGTTTGCGATCTTCCCCCAGTTGCCTCCACTGGCAGTCCGGTAATCTCTATTCTGGCGCAGGACACGATCAAAGGAAGTTCAAAAGCCCTCAGCGCATCTGATCACATCAGAAATCCATCAGGTGAGCTGATCGGCGTCACTCCTTTTTCTTATGCTGCTGGAACTTTAAGCACTATCCGGGACGATAATGTCTCTGCAAACATCCATACCGGATGGTTTGGAAACGAAATCACCTGGATCACAACTGCCGGGGAACGGCAAAGCAGCCCTACTATCGCCGGAACTTCCCAGCTTGCCGCTCAAGCAGTCATCTATGCCAGCGCTTCTGACCCCCTGATCGGTGAAGAATTATTCGCTGGCGGAGCTTACCTCGGTGCAGGAAAAATGCACCAGGCCAGCATATCAGCCCAGGATGTCGTTCGCTGGATCATCGTTTTTATCATCCTGGCCAGCGTTTTTCTGAATATCTTTGGAATTGACACCTTTATTGAAAATATCCTGGCAGGTTCAAAGTGAAGATCGATCTAAAATCTCCTATTTCAACGGCTGTTGCTATCGGAGTCGGCATAATCGTCCTGGCTGGATATTTCATTCCATCATTTATTAATATCCGTTTCATCCTTCTGAGAACCGGTTTGGTCCTTTCAGCTGTTGCACTTCTGGTCGGCATTATTAATCTGATCACAGTCCACCTCAGAAAATTGGGGGCTGACAGCGAAAATTCCGGTTACAGCCTGATCCTTGTCATTGCTCTGCTGACAACTCTGGTTATTGGAATCATTGACATGGTTCAGACCTATCTGGTTGGCAAACCCAACTTTCAGATGACCAGTTGGATCTTCACTAATATTCAGCTACCAATTGAAACCAGTTTGCTTGCTGTAACGGCTGTCAGCCTTACTTATGCGGCCGCCAGCATCCTGCGCAAGCGGATGGACTTATTCTCTATCATCTTCTTTTTTGTAATTTTATTAGTCCTGCTGGGGTCTTTTTCTATTCCCCCGGCTACACTTCCATTCCTTCATGTGATTCGCGATTGGATCCTGCGAGTCCCGGCCCTGGGAGGAGCCCGCGGTCTACTGCTGGGTATTGCCCTCGGCACAATTACAACAGGTATCCGGATCCTGATGGGAACAGATCGACCTTACGGTGAATAATCATGAATGAGATCCTCTGCCCAACCTGCGGAAAACCCAATACAGATGATCATAATTTTTGTGATCATTGTGGTGCTCCCCTGTTCAGCGTGGATCCACTTCCGCCCGACAGCCCCTCCCTGAGAGATGATCTCTTTGATGATAACGAAGATAAAACCCCAGTTCAATCCCTGTATCCACAGGATGAAGGCTCGCGGTTAGACAGTTTGTTATCAGATGAAGATCCCCTTCAAGATCCGCCCCATCTATCGGATTCCCTGGATGATTCAGCCAGGCTGGACGATCTGATTCCCGCCCCGGAACCTTCAGCTGAATTCCCAGTGGAGGATGATATTCAACCAATTGGCGAGTCTGATGCTTCCTCCAGATTGGACGATTTCTTCACTACAGATGATCCGTTTATAAGCTCCGAAGAAGAAAAGGAACCGGATCCTCCAGCTTTCGATCCTTTTCTTGAACCTTCTGCACGTGATGAGCTATTGGGAGAAGAAACTCCAGCAGAAAAGAACGGTGGAGCGTGGGAATACCTGACAGAGCCATCCACTGAAAACAGCTTAACAGAAAAAAACCTACCGATTGAAAAACCTGCGGACAACCTGGATTTTCTTAGCTCGCTTGCCGATGACAACAACCTCGCAGAGGAACGCCTTACCCAAAAGTCCAGCGAGGAGGAGGACATCCTTACTACGCCATCTGCTGAAGAAGCACCTCTTATAAAAGAAGACCCCGTACAAGACCCTGTTGATGGATGGGATTTCTTAACCACTCCTGGAGCGGAAGAAGAACCCAAAAGACCAAAGGAATCTGACCGGGATACAGCCGGAGAACTGGAATTTTTAGCAGCACTGAATCGTGAGGATGGCGCAGCTGGAGCAGAACAACCCACAAAACCAGAACAATCCAACCAGGATACAGCTGGGGAATGGGATTCCCTGACTTCATCATCTGCTGAAGAATCACCCATTAAAAAAGAAAAACCCGTACAAGACCCTGTTGATGGCTCGAATTTATTCACCACTCCTGGATCGGAAGAAGAACCCATAATAACAGAACAAACCGACCAGGACTCAACTGGGGAATTGGACTTTTTAGCGGCCTTGGATGGAGAGGAAAATGTTTCCGGGACAGACCACCCTGCAGGCGGTCAAGCAGGGGAATTGGATTTCTTAACACCAGATCCAGAAATTGAACCAGCGCCAATAGGTTTTCGCCCTGACCTTTATGATGAAGATGAAGATCCTCTCCCGGAATTTGGCACTCCTGGTTTCAGTGAGGATTCCGGTTGGTTAGACATGCTCCAAGACCCGGATTCCAGGGAACCGGCCGTAGACGCCCCGCCAGAGCCCACTAAACCTCAAACTGATTGGTTGGATAAGATCAAGAGGTTGAATAAAAGCAGCGATCTGGTAGATGAAGACTCATCCTTCCCGGATTGGCTTTCTGTGTCAGAAAAACCAGCAGAAGAAATTCCTGAGGAAGTAAAGCCAGTGGAAGATCATGAGCCAGTTTCTGATAATGAAGAGGCAGCTCCCGCCAGCGATTTGCCCGCCTGGCTCAAAATTGATGGGGATGATGAATCCCTGAACGCTTTCTTGCGAAAAAAAGACCGCACAAACGAGGAATATAAACCCTCCATTATAAGAGGTATTACTGATAAGCTCCCTCAAGAAGGTAAGGAGGATGAACCAGCCTCTGGGTTAAGCGATTCCCAACAAATCAAGTTCCCATCCTGGGCAGAAGAAAAAAAGAAAGCTGCTGAGAAAGTCTCTCAAGATCCGGAATTCTTAGCCGGGCAAGAAGAAGGATCTGACCCGATCGTTGACCCATTCCAGGTTGAGGAAGAAGAATTTTTTGACGATCTCTTCAGCGATGAGCTTCCTGGCTGGCTAACATCTGCATCTTCTGATTCTGCGTTTGAAGATTTTGAAGAGGAATTATCCCAAGGTGAATTGCCAGGTTGGGTCGAAGCCATGCGCCCCGTCGTTGAATCGAATGATGCCACTGGACTCTCCGAGGATGAAGATTATATAGAAAATTATGGACCGCTGGCCGGAATCCCCAGTGTGCTGCCAGCTGAAGCTGACGTTGCATTTGATCCTGAAAAAGCCGCCAAGAAACCACTGGATCTATTTGCTTCAAAATCCCACCAGGATTATGTCAACGTACTAAAGAAACTCATCACGGATGAGAATAAAACAAAAACCATCCTAAAGCCCGCCCCGGTTGCTACCCAAAGGGTTCTGCGCTGGTTGATTGCCCTCATCATGCTGGTAACAACAGCGGGAACGGTCATCTTTGGTGGAGTTATCGAGACAGACCCTCCCACCTCAGCCCAGATTGTGAACTCGGGGTACGGGGCTTTATATGAACAGATCGAAAGTCTATACGATGGCCAGTCTGTATTGATTGCTTTTGATTACCAGCCTGCCTCTGCCGGAGAGCTGCACATCGCAGCTGCTGGTGTTGTCGACCACTTGATGAAACAAGGCACTTATCTGTCTTTTATTTCAACTCAGCCCACCGGGCCTGCTCTGGCAGATCATTTCCTGGCCACAACCCAGGAAAAACATGGATACATTCATACCCAGCAATATATCAACCTGGGATATTTACCCGGTGAATCAGCCGGATTATTAAGTTTCGTTATAGCACCGAAGAAGATCATCCCCCTTGCATTTGACGGCAGCAACGCCTGGGGATCTCCCCCTTTATTGAATGTAAACTCAATTAATGATTTTGCTATGGTTCTGGTTATCACAGACGATCCAGAAACAGCAAAAATATGGATCGAACAAGTTGGCACGATCCTGGAAGATACTCCTTTGAATATGGTAGTCAGCGCTCAGGCTGAGCCCTTGATCCAGCCTTATTTTCGCTCATCACCTCAACTTCTCAAAGGATATGTTTCTGGGATTATTGACAGCGTGAATTATGAACAACTGCTAGACCGGCCAAATCTGGCCACTGCAGCTTGGCTTCCATTCAATTTGGGTATCATTATCACGGTTGGAACAATATTTATCGGCGGGTTGGCAAATGGCGTTTTATCTCTGTTTTCCCGCCATAGATCCAGGACTGCAGGAGATGTTAAGTGACCATAGCTAGTATGATGGACTTCATTGGGTTATCCCTGGGATTTTTACTGACGATCCTGATCTTTAGCTATTTATTAGGAGATAATCCGTTTTTCCGATTGGCGATCCATATTTTTATTGGTGTCTCTGCTGGATATGTTGCCATTGTCACAGTCAATAATGTACTGATCCCGCGTTTGATCATCCCCCTCATCCAGGGATCACGAGGTGAGCGGTTATTATCAATCTTGCTTTTCATACCCAGTGTGTTCTTGTTTTTCAAAGTAACGCCTCTCCGCAAGTTTGGGAATTGGGCAGTTGCCATTCTGGTTGGAATCGGAGCCGCGGCAGCCATCGGCGGTGCGATCACCGGCACACTCTTCCCCCAGATTCTGGGTACAATCAACAGTGTGGATCCATCGGCCTATACCATCACCACCAGCCGCTGGGACCAAGCAATTAATGGGATCATCGTTGTTCTGGGAACAGTGACAACCCTGATATATTTCCATTTCGGAACTCAAGACACGCCTGGACAATCCGATAAAAGGCTGCCAATCATCGAATATACCAGTCTGGTTGGGAAGGTCTTTTTGGCAATCACTTTTGGTGCCTTGTATGCCGGTGTATTTTTGACCTCCCTGGCCGCCCTGGTAGAGAGATTGTCTTCATTCTGGGCTTTCCTGAATACTATTGGTTTTCAATTAATCTCTTCATTTTAGGTATCATGGATAAAACAACAATTGCATCAAAATCAGTTATAGCAGTTGATATCGGAAGTACCATCACCCGATCATTGTTTTTTGATGTGGTGAGTGGTAAATACCGCTTTGTGGCCGTGGGGAGTGCACCAACAACAGCAGGGGTACCTCACTTTGATGTAACAGAGGGGATTTGGCGGTCATTGGAAGAACTCCAATTTATAACCGGCCGGAAATTATTAAGCGGAAAAGATGGCGTGATCATCCCCAGCACCCCTGATAACCAGGGAGTTGATATCATGGTTGCGACCATGTCTGTCGGCAAACCAATTTCTGTTGTCACTGTAGGGCTGCTGGATACCGTCTCACTGCAAAACGCCCGGCATCTAGCCCAAACAACATATGCGGATATCATCGCCGAGATATCACTGAACGATCGCCGGACGTCATCTGACAGGATAAACCTGCTAACCAGAAAACGACCCGAATTGATCATTATTACCGGGGGCACAAATAACGGTGCCTCAGAGTCTCTTCTCAGCATCCTTGAGAGCATTGGTCTGTCCAGTTATATGCTGGATGAAAGTCAGCGCCCCCATATCCTATTCACGGGTAACGAACAGCTCCAAGACGAGGTCAAATCCGGGCTGGCCAAGATCAGCAAATTAAGAGTTGCTGCCAATATCCAGCCTGTACTCGGGAAAGAAAATATCCACCCCGCCCAGAAAGAGATTAACGAAGTATATAAAGAAATACGAAAAAAACAGACCGGTGGGCTCCGGGAAGTCATCTCTTGGACTGAGGGAACATTCACATCAACAGCATCTGCTTTTGGTCGGGTAATCCGATTCCTGAGTGAAAAATATGAGCCAGAAAAAGGCGTTCTGGGAGTTGATATTGGATCCGATGCAACTATTATGGCGGCAGCATTTAACGGGGAAGAAACGCTTCGAGTATTTCCCGGTTTAGGCGTTGGATCTGGTTCTGGTGGTGTGATCGAAAAAAATTCCCTGGATTTGATTAAACGCTGGATGCCAATTGAGCTGTCCGACCAGGAGATCCAGGATTATATATATAATAAATCGATATATCCTCGTTCACTTCCTCTAAATACAGAACACCTTGAGGTCGAGCTGGCTGTAGCCAAACAGGCTATAAGATATGCGGCAGAACAAACTATCCCTGGACTGCCAAAACAGCTGGGAGCCGGGGGTACTTTACTGCCTTATATGGAGCCGATCATTGGGTCTGGACGGATCTTGACCCTGGCACCTAAACGCTATCACCCGCTGTCTGTTCTACTTGACGGCCTGCAACCAACCGGTGTAACAACCCTGGCCCTGGACCAAAACGGCTTGTTACCAGGATTAGGGGCTGTGGCCGAGGCCAACCCCTTGTTAACCGTTCAGGTGATAGAATCGAGCACTTTTCTGAATCTGGGCACGATTATTGCACCTTTAGGAATTGCCAGACCTGGAACCACCATTCTCAGGATTCGGGTCAACCGGGAAGATGGAAGGTCATTTACTCGAGAAATAAAATATGGGTCCCTCACAATTCTTCCAGTGGATCTTGGTGAAAAAGTCTCACTGCACCTTCGCCCTCTCAATCGTTTTGATGTTGGCATGGGAGGTCCTGGAAAATCTGGCAAGGTGAATGCCGTTGGAGGCGTCTTTGGTATTGTGATCGATGCCCGGGGACGTCCACTTCAGTTTTCGCTTGACCAGGAGAAAAACAGGAAACGGAATGAGGTCTGGAGAAAAACATTCAATAAGTATGAATAGGGTACAGGTATAAAACCTGACAGAAAAATGATCAGTAAAGTAAAACATATTCATTCACTCACAAGCATAAAACGGGAACGGGTCTTACCCGTCGCCGGTCATGTCCTTGTTCGCCGGATGCAAAAAGTGTCCCCCACAGATGTGATCGTGGTTGCTCCTCTCGCCCCCCAATTCATTCTGATGAATATTTCCCAGGGCCTAAATGTTAATGCAGCTCGGGCAGATGAGCTCCTTCAACGTCAGGCTGGTGAAGATCTGGTACAGGGAGATGTCATTGCAGGACCAGTGGGGATGTTCCAGCGCGTTGTTAGGGCACCCCAGGCTGGAGTCGTGAGGATAGCGGGTGAAGGAAAAGTATTATACGAGATCACTTCTCCCGACTTCGAATTACAGGCGGGCATGGAAGGTACAATCACCAATATCATCCCGGAACGTGGCGCTATCATAGAGACAAAAGGAGCTCTCATCCAAGGTGTTTGGGGAAACGGGAAGATAACCTACGGCGTAGTACAGCCTATCAGCAATGATATGCTCCAGGAACTGGTTGTAGAACAGCTCAATATTGGATTTCGGGGAGCAATCATCACTGCTGGATTCTGCAGAAAACCAGAAGTGCTGGAAGCTGCTGGTATCGTGCCAATCAAGGGATTGATCCTGGGAAGCATGTCCTCAGTACTAATACCACTGGCTAAAAAGATGGATTACCCCATCATGGTCATTGATGGTTTCCGTGAAACACCTATGAACAAAGCCGCGGAAGCAATTTTGATCAATAACAAAGATAAAAATATCGCCTTGAACGCCCAGGAACTTGACACCAATCAGGGGAACTACCCTGAGGGTATTATTTCACAATCATCGACTTCTGAACCAGAGTTACCTTCAGAAGCTGAAACCCTCAAAGTGGGTAAAAAGGTTATCATTATAAATGGACCGCAAGCCCCACAAATCGGAGAAATTGATAGAATAATATCTGGAAAACAGGTTCTGGCCAATGGAGTTGAAACCAAGCTTGCAGAAATCAAGCTTGCCAATGATAAAAGTACAGTTTTACCGATGACGAATTTGGAAATTCTTAAGGATTGAATACAAACCAATTTACTAAAGATCTGACAGGGTAAATTGAGGAGAGAGACTTATGGGAATGAATGATTTTGAAGATATGGATTTCGAAGAAATTGGGAGTGAAGAAACTATCTCAACCAGCAGAGGTTCAAATCGAACCTTCCTGATCGTTGCAGGTATTCTTGGAGGTATTCTCCTGATTGCTTTGCTGGCGATTGCTGCCTATGCTATCCTGTACCTGCCTGGCCGCGATACTGGCCAACAGACCCAGGTTGCTGAGATCAATGCGACCAATACAGCAGTAGCAGAGGAAGCCCAGCTGACGGCGATAGCCAAACAGGTGACAATGACCCCCACCTTTACGGCAACACTACCGCCTACGAATACTCCTACCATGACCCCCAGCAGCACATCAACTCCCGTTCTGGCGCCCACCAACACACCGGTGCCGATCGATGGTACACCTGATCCGGCCGCCACAGAAACGGTTGCCGCTCTGCTGACTCAACAAGCAGGAGGTGGAGGTGGTGCTACGCCTATTCCGACAGCAACCGCACTCCCGGATACGGGTTTCGCGGACGATTTCGGTGTTCCGGGGCTGGTCCTGGTCGCAGGGATATTAATGGTAATCATTATCCTCAGCCGCCGCTTAAGAACATCAACCAACTGACATAGATGGTTTGATACCCTGCCATCCTGATTAAATAAAAACAACCACAGTGCTTTCTCTTCTCATTGTGGTTGTTTGATTTAACAAGTTTGTGATCTGGTTCAGGTGATACTTTCGGCGACTTCCTCTCCATATCCCAGTAAAGACTGAACCATTTCCTTTGTTCTCCCTTCAGCGTAAACTCGCAAGACTGGTTCTGTGCCTGACGGCCTGATCAGAAGCCAGGAATCATCATCCATAATATATTTCACGCCATCGATGGTCAGAAGTTCTGTAACGTTCACTCCTCCGATCTCTACCGGTTTGTTATCCAGCAAATATTGAACCATCTCTTTTTTCTGAATCGGGTATTTCAATCGTTGGTCCTTTCTCTCGTAGAAAGCCGGTCCCACTTCTTCCAGCAGCTCATTCACCAGCGTGTGAAGGGATTTCCCATAAACAGAAACCATTTCAATTAATAGCAATCCCATCAATACCCCATCTCCTTCCGGGATATTACCCTGGATCGAGATACCGCCCGATTCCTCGCCACCAATTAACACGTTCTCAGATATCATGTAATCCGCAATATGATTAAAACCTACCGGGGTTTCATAAACGGGAAGGCCGTATTTGGCTGCCAGGCGGTCAATCATGCGGGTTGTTGAAACAGTCCGCACCACTGGTCCGGTTAGGCCCCGATGATCCACCAGGTATTTTAGAGAAAGGGCCATGATTTTATGGGGGTCAACAAAATTTCCCCTTTCGTCCATGGCTCCAATTCTGTCCGCATCACCGTCTAATGCCAATCCTAAATTACCCATTCCCGTGCTCATCGCACCAGCCAAGGCCCCGAGCTGTGCGCCAATTGGTTCGGGATGAGCACCGCCAAATCCAGGATTCATTTCTCCACGGATCTCGCTTACTTCGCAGCCAGTTCCCGAGAGGATGCTCTTGATCATACCTCTGCCTGAACCGTGCATTGAATCAACTACTACTCTGGGAGGATCAACAGCAATAGCATCGAAGTCGATTAGCGTTCTCAAATGCTGGTAATAATCCGGGACGGGATTGAAACTGATGATCTGCCCCGTATCAACAGCCAGATCCCATTCCATTAAGTTCGGACCCCGTCCTCTTTCCTGGTTATCATTGAGATAGACTTCCACTTTACGAGACTGTTCTGGAGACGCGGAACATCCATTAGCCGCTTTTAATTTCACACCGCTATACCGGGGAGCATTATGAGAAGCAGTGATCACAATGCCGGCAATGGCATTAAGGTTTTTCACTGCATAAGAAATTGAAGGAGTGGAAGAATCTGCCTGGGCAATATATACGGTATACCCATTAGCTGCCATCACCCGGGCAACATCTCTGGCGTATCGGTCAGAAAGAAAACGAGTATCAAAGCCAACTATTATTTTATTCGGGTCTGGTTTGATATTTTCCGCGTCCCCATTATGCCAATGTCCAGAACGAATTGCATCGGCGATAGCTTGGGTTACCATGCGAAGATTATGAAAAGTAAATGTGTCGGAGATAACTGCTCGCCAGCCATCTGTGCCAAAATTTATAGGCATGCTTCTTGCTCCTAAATCTACTAGATAAATGTACCTTATTCTATCACCGTTGCTTCTGACAGGCAGGTCCTGGACTTTTATAAAATCCTGATCCAGGACTTGGTTCCGACTCCTTGACAATAGAGGTCAGTGAAGCCTTTGTTGTGTTAAAATTAACTTGATAAAAATTATGGATTCAAAAACGATCTTTTCCTTCCTGCATGACCATTTTCTCTTTAAATTCCTGAGCGATGATGAGCTGGGGCAATTATTACCACTCTTTAATCCAATATCTCTGGATGAAGGGGAAGTCCTCTATCGAGCCGGTTTCCCTGGCAGGAATTTTTTCCTGGTCGTATCTGGCAAAGTGCTGGTAGAAGATGAGAACCAAAACGGGATCATTATCAATTCCAGGGGGCATTTTGGGGATAAGGAATTACACCGGGAAGTTTTGCGGAAAGAGACTGCCACAGCCCTGGAAGATACCACCTTACTAGCGGTAAATAAACGGGGGTTTATCGCCATCCTCTCGGCATATCCATCCACAAGAACCAAGTTATCTGCTTTGAAATTAAGCGCAAACATTTTGCAGACAAATGAATTTCCCTGGATCGGTCCCGAAGAGGTCATCCGCTTCATAGATCGCAAACATATAAATATCCTCTACGGACAAATGCTGCTGCCAGTCCTATTCTTGATCTTGACGGGGATTGGTGCAATCTTGCTCCATTTGAATCTGGGTGTATTCATGGTCATCACTATCCTAATCTCCATAGTCTGGGGAGTTTGGCTCTGGATGGATTGGCGGAATGATTTTTACCTGGTCACCAGCGACAGAGCAGCCTGGGTAGAAAAAGTGATCTGGCTTCATGACCAGCGCCGTGAGGTACCGCTCCAATCCATCTTGTCTGTAAATATTTCCACAAATCAGCTGCAACGATTGTTTGGATATGGAGATGTGATCATTCGCACCTATACCGGAAACATCCCCATGCGCAATACCGCCCATCCGGAAGTGCTGCTGGATCTAATTTCTGAAGCACAGGAAATAGCCAAAGCCCGCGCCCAGCAAACCGATAAGGATAATATAAACCAGGCCATCCGCAGCCGATTGGGACTATCCGGTGAAACCGGACCAATGGACCAGGAAGAAGAATTCACTGATCTAAATATGGAAGGTGGGCCTCAACTGACAGAAACGATCACTCCCCTACAGGAATTTCTCAACCTCTTTAGGGCTCGATATGAGCTGAATGGGGTCATCACTTACCGGAAACATATATTCATTCTGTTCAAGAACTCCTGGTGGCTGTGGCTGATGTTTGTGCTGCTGCTTGTATCCTTCTTTGCACGCCTGGTCCAGCTGATCTCTATCCCTTCTATTTCTCTCCTGGGTGTCCTCCTAACGATTAACGTTCTTGCCCTGGCTTATGCCTTTGCAGATTGGGCCAATGACCGTTTTCAAATCACGGCTAAACAGGTGATTGATCTGGATCGAAAACCCTTTGGTCGAGAAACCAAGCGTTCTGCTCTGTTAGAAAACATCCTCAGCCTGGATTACCGAAGGGAGAATATCATCCAAAGGATATTCGATTTCGGTACAGTAGCCATCAACGTCGGTGATATCCAGTTGGACTTTGAACACGTCGCTCAGCCTATCTCTGTGCAAAATGAGGTCTTCGAGCGTTATAATGCCGTGATAAAAGGAAACGAGCTCGCCGAGTCCAGGCGCCGCCGAGATGATATGGTAGAATTTCTAGCGGCTTATCATGAAGAAAACAACGATGTTGATGATCCGTTTGATGGTGACGAAACAATACAGCTGTAAGGATTTGGAGCAACAATCGTATGCCTGCTAGAGAAATTATCCTTGTACCCCACCCAACCCTGAGGAAAAAAGCTGCCAAAGTCTCTGATTTTGGACCCGAGCTTCAGGAATTAGTTGATGATATGATTATCACCCTGCGTGAAGCATCAGGAGCAGGTTTAGCAGCTCCGCAGGTAAATGTATCTCAACAAGTCATCCTGGTCGAATACGGCAGCGATGAAGATGAGGATATTCCACCTGTTCTATACGTGACAGTAAATCCAAAAATTTCCCGATTTTCCCAGGAAATAGTAACTGGCGCAGAAGGATGCTTATCTATTCCGCGGTTTATGGGTGAAGTGGACCGGGCTCAGGATATTCTAGTTGAAGGCCAGGATCGGTACGGCAAACCACTCAAGATGAAATTCCAAGGCTGGCTCGCCCGGATATTTCAACACGAAATTGATCATATTAACGGCATTTTATATACGGATCGAACTACCCGCGTCTGGGAAACAGACGAGGATTTTAATCCCGTCTAAGCTAGATGTTCCTCACTCACCTATCCCTCACAGATTTTCGAATATTTTCCCGCTTCGACCAGGAGGTTCCCCTTAACTCGGTCATTTTGGTCGGTGATAACGCTCAGGGCAAAACCAGTATTCTGGAAGCAGTCTATTATCTATCTACTCTGGATTCTTTCCAGGCATCCAATTCACTCGATCTTATAAATTTTTCAGCCTTGCAGAACAACCTGGCTGTTTGCAGGATCGTGGCCGACTTCAAAAAGAAGGATACAGACCACCACCTTGAGATCCGCATCATCAAAGATACCTCCTCCAATGGGAATCAGACAGTACGTAAAGAAGTCTTATTGGATGGGTCACAGCAGAAGATCAACACGGTTATCGGCACATTCAATGCGGTTCTATTCCTTCCCCACATGCTCCAGATCGTCACCGGTTCACCGAAATTGCGTCGTCATTACCTGAATCTGACACTGGCACAAGTCGATCCTGTATATACAGAATCACTCTCTCAATATAATAAAGCACTGGCTCAGCGCAATGCACTCCTTAAACAGCTTAACGAGCGCTCCGGTGATGTTGACCAACTTTCCTACTGGGATGAAAAAATCACCCAGGCAGGCTCCTATATCATCCATGCCCGGATCCAGGCCATTCGGGATCTAGGTTATCTCGCTGCCTCAATTCATCAGGAATTGACCAGGGGAGAAGAAATCTTGCGGCTCAATTATCAGCCATCATTTGATCCGGTAGCTACCCCTCCCGGACAAATCGAACTCCCGCTTGAGAATGCGCTCGATCGATCCGGAGTCGAACTTAAAGATATCCGTGATGGGTATCGTGAAAAACTATTATCCACCCGAACCGAAGATATCTACCGGGGAGTAACATCCCATGGTCCGCACCGTGATGAAATGCGCTACCTCAGCAATGGTATTGATTTGGGAAACTTCGGATCCAGGGGCCAGCTGCGGACAGCGATGCTTGCCAGCAAACTGGCAGAAGTGAATTGGCTTAACGAAAAGAACGGAGATTGGCCTGTGCTTCTGCTGGATGAAGTCCTGGCTGAATTGGATGATACCCGCCGCCAGGATCTGCTGGATCGTTTGGCAAAAACCGAACAATCATTATTAACAACAACAGATCTGAACTTGTTTTCGGACAAGTTCAAACAATCAGCAACTCATTGGCAGATCAAGAACGGGGGATTGGCAGATTGATCAGAGGGGTTTTTTGCTGGGCACACCTGTCCGGCGGGGATATTTCTCGGGTGTGGTTGCTTTTTTCTCAATTGTTATCAAAAATCGATCTTGTGTAACTCCCGGCAGGGTGAGCCGTTTAACTTGCTGAAGCTCTCCCCCAAGTAAACCAATTGCCGGCGCTGCCTTCTGGGTTTCAAATGGACCCTGATCCCCCTTCATGGCCAGCATCCTGCCGCCAATCTTAACAAAGGGAAGCATATATTCACTAAGCGTTGCCAGCTGGGCCACTGCCCTGGCAACAGCCCAATCGAATTTCTCCCGAAACTCATTTTTCCTGGCCAGGTTTTCCACACGATCGTGAATTGCAGATATACCCTGCAGCTTCAGATGATCGATGATGTGTTTACAAAAATCGGTCTTTTTGTTCACCGAATCAACCAGGACTACTTCAGTTTCCGGCAACAGGATCTTTAGGGGTATGCCGGGAAATCCCGCCCCAGTGCCGATATCAATAATCTTCTTTACAGACGTATTCTTCATTACCAGCATTGGGCTGAAAGAATCCAGAAAGTGTTTTATACGAACTTTTTCTGGTTCATGGATCGCGGTCAAGCTATAGCGTTCATTCCATATGTCCAACTCCTGTTCATATTCCTCCAGGAGAGACAGCTGGTAAGAAGTTAATGTGATCCCGATCAGATCTTTTGTATCCTGCTTGAGGTTTTCCATCAATATTCTTTTTCCAAAGTCTACTAAAGAATTTTACCAAAGTTAGTAGTATGAAGACAACCGAAGTATTGCTGTGATTCAGAAATAAAACTTCCGAAATCAGGAACCCTCAGATCATGAAAGAGGCCGCCTTAAGACTTCGGAAGTTGATTATTATCTAAATCTTCTAAAGTAAGTGTTTTACTTAGTCTCTTTCAAAGCTTTTTTCTGATCTTTTCTGTCTTTCCTTTTCGCCTTGCCTTTTTTGAGCCAACGCCACAGCCAGCGAACCGGGAAGAAAAGGATCAGGGCTACCGGCAGGATATAAAGTACGATCCAGATCAGCATATCGGCCAGGAATTTCAGCGTATTGATCAAAGCCTGGAGTGCCCTCTTGGCAACTCCAACCGGCTGCCAGTTGCCGATCTTCAACGGCTGGACAGCTTCATTGGCCTGAATATTGATTGAGATCGCAGATAACGCAGCAGATTGTTCAAAATACTTCATCTGCCCTTTGATCAATTCGATTTGTTCTTGAACTTCTACCAATCTGTTATATACAACCAGAACATCTTCCGTTTCCCAGGCTTGTTCCATGATCTCGGTCAGCTGTTCTTCGGCCCGTTCCAAATTTCTGAGTCGGGACCCCAGATCGGTATATTCCTGGGTGATATCCTGTCCAGATATGTTTTCGTTGAGGATTTGTCCTGCACCAGACTTGATTTCCACCAGAGCCTGGTCTAATGTGTCAGCCGGGACCCGGATAGTGATGTTGGCCTGGGGGACTTCCAGCCCATTGGCTGTTTGCGTCCGATACAGATTAGAAGAAACCACAAACCCGCCCAAATCCGCGGCCAATTTACTGATAACTTCAATCGAGACGCCCGGTTCCTCTACTACGATCGATAGTGAGGCGTTTTTGATCACCATACGCACCTGGGATTCCTGGACTTGCAGCCCATCTTCTGAATAAACAGAATTGTCTGCCTCTCCAGCATAGGAATCGGCCACTCCCCGTGACGTAGGCGCGCTGCTTTCCATCATGGCTTCTGGCGCAAAACCAATGGTACTTTTACCCGCACAGGATGCCATCAGGATGACAACAAGGGAGAGTATAATCAACTGTTTTCTCAACATCATTTCTCCTTAATATATGCTATTTACATCCTATTGACGTCAGGAGATGCAGAAAAGTTCCCCTACCAGCCAAGGTCCAAGCGTTGGATGTATTCGATCGGTAAACCGGCCTGGGTCATCCGGGCCTGTACCTCTGAAATATCATACGGTACCCGGTGCTGGGTCCAGGTATTTTCTTCAGTATCAAAAATTGTAAACGCCGCCCGGGGGTCGTGATCCCGTGGTTGTCCAACTGAGCCCGGGTTCACAATTGTGTTTTCTGGAAGTTTTGCAGTATTGCCTGGATAAACAAAAGTCACGTTAGCCAAGCCTTTTCCTTCTTTCAGATAATACAAAACAGGGAGATGTGAATGTCCAATAAAACAATAGGGCGTATCAAAGTAATCAAAATTGGCGGTTGCCGTATAGACATCCATAATATATTCCCATACGGGGTCCCGGGGGCTGCCGTGTGCCAGCGTGACCTGGTCAACCTTCGCCCTGGGTGACAAAGTCTGTAAATATTGACGGTTAATTGGATTTAGCTGCTCCTCGGTCCATTCAATCACTTTCTGAGCCGCAATATTAAATTTCCCTTTCTCAGTTAAGCCGATCACTGCGCTGTCATGATTACCGCGCAGGCAGACCAGGTTAGGTAAATCTCTGATAATAGAGACACAATCGTTTGGATCTGGTCCATAACCGATAATATCCCCTAGACACCAAACAGCATCGACCTTACCGGCAGCTTCCAAAACAGCTTCCAGGGCAGTGCGATTGCCATGAATATCTGACATAATCAATGCTTTCATTAATCCTCGGGACCTCCCATCATTCATTTGCCTTCGAACAGGCAGAGGTAATCTTCATAATCATACTGGAAACATCCTCATCAGTAAAGCATAATATTCCTTATTTTGCCCGATATTTGCCAACTTCAAAAGGATATTCTTAATATTGAGCCAAAATCCACCCCAATCGGTACATCTGAGACTGTTTTTGAGGTCAAAACGGCATTATTCTTGCAATAATGACAATGAAGGATTATTCAGGGGTTATCTTCCCCTACTTAAAGGTAAAATGTACCCTGTAATATGAAAACTATACGACTATTCCCGTTGGTTTTATTGAGCTTGCTGATTGGTGCCTGCACCCGGCAGGCGCATACCGCTCCCTATATTAACTTCTCCAATGTAGGCCTTGCGGGGGAACCCGTAGCCACTTCAGATCCATACATTCCACCCACCAGGGTTCCAGATCTAGCAGTTATCACACCAACCCCCAGCCCCCCAAAACCACTGCCAACATTGCGTACTGAGGATGTATATTATTCAGTCCAATGGGGAGACACGGTTAAATCAATAGCCTACCAGTATAATTTGCTCCCTGAATTGATCATTGAAGTCAACGAGATTACCAACCCAAGTTTGATCTATACTGGTCAGCAGCTGTGGCTGCCTGCGCCAGATGTCAGCGAGACCGGTCCTGGATATAAAATCATCCCCGATTCCGAGTTGGTCCGCAGTCCATATACAGTGCGTTTCCAGATCGAGGCTTTTATAAATAATCAACCAGGCTATCTTAAGAACCACGAGGAAGATATAGATGGTGAGGTCCAGACTGCCGCAGAGATCATAACCCGAATTTCCCAGGACTATTCAGTTAATCCCCGCCTGCTTCTGGCTATCATCGAATACCAAACCGGGTGGCTGACCGGTTCAAATAATACAAACAACCCATTTCCTCTGGGGTATCAGGAGTCCGGATACGAAGGACTATATCATCAGCTCGCCTGGACTGCTGATGAGCTCAACCGGGGTTATTACCTTTGGAAGGTTCGTGGTGTGGGCGCCTGGGCTTGCTTAGACGGCATGAATGTCCCGATAAATTCCACCATCAATGCCGGGACGGCCGGTGTTCAGAATTATTTTGCCCGGGTTCTGCCATACCGCAAGTGGGTTGATACTGTTTCAGAAACTGGTTTTATCACTACATATATAACACTCTTTGGATATCCGTTTGATTATAACTACACCCCCATGATCCCTTATAACTTGACTCAGCCTGATCTTCAGCTCCCATTTGAAGACGGAGCTGCCTGGTTATTCACGGGAGGTCCCCATGGTGGATGGGATGACGGATCCGCCTGGGCAGCGCTCGATTTTGCTCCGGCTGATATGGACCTTGGCTGCAGTTTCAGCGATGACTGGGTAGTCGCAGTAGCCGATGGCCCTATTACTCGATCGGATCACGGTGCAGTAGTACAGAGCATCAATGGAGACACCTATGATCAAACTGGTTGGGCAATCCTATATATGCATATTGAAACCAGGGGGCGGGTTGAACTAGGAGAAAGATTAAAAGCAGGAGATCGGATCGGGCATCCTTCCTGTGAAGGCGGCGTTTCCACCGGATCTCATCTGCATATTGCCCGGCGGTATAATGGGGAATGGATTCCCGCTGATCAGAATATTCCATTTAACTTGGATGGCTGGATATCACAGGGTCTGGGATATGCATACCAGGGATTTATGGTTCGTGGCGAACAAACCATCCAGGCGGAAGACTCTAACACTGATGTTAATCAGATACACCGGTAAAATTCTGTGAAACGATTTATATTAGTATTACTGGCACTATCTCTTGCGGGGTGTAGTTTTTACCAAAAAACGCCGCCTATTTTCGTGCCTCCTATCGGGTTCACACCCACAACAGAAATCATCCTTCCCGAAGCAACTGAAATTCCAACCCAGGATCCTACGCCTACCTCTGAACCGGCAGACAATCCCACCCCAACAGCTTATCTACCTCCGACTGAGACCTTGGTCCCAACACCTGTAGCTCAACAGGAACCGATCGTCTATCATGCCCAGGCAGGGGACACTTTGGCAGTGGTAGCCACCCATTTTGGCGTTGGCAAAGATCAGATCCAATCCAATGTAGAATTGCCGGAAAGCTCCTTTATTAACCCGGGCACACTGCTGGTGATTCCCCAGGTTTTGATCAACACCACTTCCAACTCTCACCTGCTGCCGGATAGCGAGTTTGTGTTTTCAAGAGCTATCACTGATTCTGATTTCCCAGAAGACGTGGTCCAATTTGTGAAGGATGCGGGAGGATATCTCAGCGAAGAGCGCGAATATGAACACTCCAATCTGACGAACGGCGGAGAGATCGTTAGAAATATTGCTCAGAATAATTCTATCAATCCTTATTTACTGCTCGCATTACTGGAATATCAAAGCAATTGGGTCTTTGGGCAGCCCCAGAACCTAGCTCAGCTGAAATACCCATTGGGGTACATAAATTACGATGATGACGGTTTAGTGCGTCAATTACGTTGGGCAGTGAATCAGCTTTCGATCGGTTATTACGGCTGGCGAGAAGGCCGATTAACTGAAGTTATACTCAAAAACGCCCAAAGTCCTACCCAGAATGTGACGGCCAGGATCGAACCCAGCCTTAACGCCGGTACAGTTGCCCTGCAGTTTTTTTACTCCCAGATCTATGACAGCGATGAATGGATACAGGCACTGGATGATGACACGGGTTTTATAACAACTTATGATGAGATGTTTGGATCTCCTGAAAACAGAACACAATATGAGCCCCTATTTTCCCATAATCTAGTCCAGCCTGACCTGGAATTACCCTTTAGACCCGGCGTGGTTTGGAACTATACAGGCGGTCCTCATGGTGCCTGGGAACGGGAAGGTTCCTGGTCCGCAGTAGATTTCGCTCCCTCTGGATTCCGGGGTGGGTGCTCAAATTCTTATGCGTATGTCACAGCTTCCGCTCCAGGCCTGGTCGTTCGGGCAGAAGATGGTGTAGTAATCATCAATCTGGATTACAACGATAACGAACATTCCGGTTGGGTCCTGCTATATCTCCACATTGCCACAGAGGGAAGGGTGGTCAACGCTGGTGATGAAGTGAACACTGGAGATAGATTAGGACATCCATCCTGCGAGGGTGGTATCTCAACTGGAACCCATGTCCATATGGCCCGAAAGTATAACGGGGAATGGATGACTGCAGACGGCCCAACACCTTTTACACTAAGTGGTTGGACGGCCCATAACGGGTCAGCTGTTTATAAAGGAACCCTTACCAAACCCGGGGAAGCCCTGGTAACAGCGAGTTCCTACAGTGCTCCGGGAAGCCAGATTAAGCGGTAAAATTGGTATCCTATGTCCCTCCAGCTGGAACAGAAGAGAAAGAAAAATAATCCCCTACTGCAGGCTTGCCTGATCCTGATCCTGGTATTATCCGCCTGCCTGCCTGACAATCCCGATCGGGATACCACACCCGTTCCAATCAATGCAGTTCCAGCTACCAGTACGTCAATACCTAAAACTGAAAGACCTGTTTATTCACCAGGCGAATTGGTGGAATATACAGCTCAGTCGGGAGATACCCTGGTCAATTTGGCCACTCGGTTCAACACTACGATTGAAGAGATCCTTAATGAAAATCCGGTCATCCCTGCCGATGCCACCACGCTCCCTCCCGGACTGCCAATGCAGATTCCGATCTATTATGAGGCCTTGTGGGGTTCCCAATTCCAAATCATGCCCAACTGCGCCTTCGTAAATGGACCCGCTCAAATCGATTTCGATATTGAGAGTTTTGTCCAGTCTCAACCAGGCTGGTTTAAATATTTTGAGCAGTTTGCCGCAGAGGAACAACGTTCCGGAGCAGAGATCATCACTTATATCTCAACAAGTTTCAGCATCAGCCCAAAATTACTACTGTCTCTTCTGGAATATCAGCTAAATGCACTCAGCGATCCAATTCAGCCAGATAACTTGCTCGATGGATATCCTCTGGGATACCGATCTTCTGGGTACCATGGCTTGTATATCCAGCTGGTCTGGGCAGCGAATATCCTGAACCAGGGCTATTACGGTTGGCAGGGATCTCATTTGGATACACTGGAATTCATGGATCGGACAATCGAACATCCGGATCCCTGGCAAAATTCTGCCACAGTTGCCATACAATATTATTTCTCTCACCTGGAACCAAAAGCGGTATACAGCCGCACCATACACACAGATGGATTCCAAAAGATATATCAGGATCTATTCGGGGATCCATGGACCTGTCAGCCACATATTCCAGGAAGCCTGCGCCAACCACAGATGACACTACCGTTTAAAGGTGGCGAAACCTGGGCTTTCACGGGCGGCCCTCATACCGGATGGGGCCAGGGTGATCCCTGGGCTGCTCTGGATTTTGCCCCACCTAGTGCCGAAACCGGTTGTGAGATAACCACAGCCTGGGCGGCAGCGGTTGCCCCCGGAATTATCGCCCGCAGCGAAACCGGCCTGATTGAACTGGACCTGGATGGAGATGGTGATTACCGCACCGGTTGGGTTCTGCTGTACCTCCACCTGGGCACTCAAAATAAGATCACAGTTAACACCTTGGTAGAAACAGGTGATAATCTGGGACACCCTTCCTGTGAAGGTGGTGAAAGTACCGGGTCCCATATCCATATCGCCCGCAAATATAATGGCGAATGGATTCCCGCGGCCGATGTGATTCCCTTTAATCTGGGAGGATGGATCGCCCACGCTGGCACCAGGGAATACCAGGGTACACTGGAGCTCTTTAGTGATACAGTCATCGCCAGCACAGATGCTGAAGAAAAAAGCCTGATCAGTTATCCCCGTCCCGCTCCCTGATCTCTCAAACACTTTTCAATCAATTTTCGACCCGATTCCCCAGCCTTTTTCTTACTGGTGGAGTATTTTTGGGTTAAAAATCACTTCAATTGGCCAAAAAACAGAGACAAAACAAGGAAAACTAAATAATATTAATATATATATTGATATTTCTTATTTTTCCCCTTGACAAACTAAATAATTTTGATATACTGTGAGCATTGTTCAGGAAAAACTAGGAGAAAGCGATGTTTCCGACAAATTTAGACGCTTTGAAATTTCATCAAAAAGAAATTCTTAAGCAAGCTGAAAATTACCGTTTGGCGAAATCCCTGGAGCAGACCGATCGCTGGGCAAACAGATTATATGCAACAGTTGGCCGCGTGTTGATCATAGCTGGACAGAACCTGGTAAAACGCACACTGACAGCTCACTATAACCGAAACCTATATATATAAATTTATAATCCCATTGGGAGCAAAAAATGTTTATAGCCACCTTAGAAACATTCAAAAGCCAGGAAAAAGAACTACATCAGCAGGCAGCTCAGTATCGCCTCGCGAGGTCCCTGGAACAGAATAATTTTCTCGTCAACTGGTTTTACGAATCCCTGGGCAGGATCTTGATCCTTTCTGGAGAACAACTGATCAATAACACCCGCGCAGCGGCCCACTAAGATAGCCTTACAAACAAGGAGATAACCATGCATCCACAACCCTCACATTGTCCTATCTGCGGCGGAGAAGTTATAGTAACCCAAATCAACTGCCGGGAATGCAACACGACCATCGAAGGACGTTTTTCTTCCAGGACATTTTCACAGCTGACCGAAAAACAAATGGATTTTGTTGAGACTTTTGTCCGTCTGGAAGGAAAGATCACCCACATGGAAAAGGAACTCGGCTTTTCCTATCCAACCATCCGCAAACTGCTTCACGATGTAATCAGGGCTCTCGGTTACGAACCGGGTGGCGATGAACTTTCCGAGCTTTCTGAAGAAAAACGACAGAAGATCCTGAATGACCTGGATCAAGGCGAAATCAGTTATGATGACGCTCTTAAGAAGCTCAAGGATGAGGAGAAATAACAATGGCGAAACACAGCATACCCATTGAAAACATATCCAAGCTTGTGATTGTCAGCGTCGGCGGCAGTCTTTATCTTTCTGGCTGGAATAACGACGAGATACGCATCAATGAACTGACTGACGAGAACTCACTCATAACCAAGAAAAATCAGACCGAGATCCAGTTCCCGGGCGACGGTTTTCTTCATGTTCCCCACTATCTGGAAGTTGAAATTCAGTCAGTTGGCGGCTCAGCCGTGATCAAAAGGATAAATAACGACTTGAAAGTAGCTTCCGTTTCCGGCGATCTGACTTTGACTGATGTCGGCAAGATCAGCGTTGGATCAGTGGGACGCGACGTGATCGCCAAACGCGTCCAGGGAGATATCAAAATTGAAAATATTGGAGGAGATGCACTTCTCAATAATATTCAGGGGCTGATAGGACTCACGCAAGTTGGTGGAGATATAGTTATTTCAGAAGTCAGCGGTGGAATTGAGGCGTCAGCAGGCGGAGAGGGCACCGTGGATTTTCATCCCGTTCCCTGGCAAGCTTACCAAATCAAAGTCGGCGGCAACCTTTCGGCCACTATGCCTGAGGAAAGCAATGCTGACCTGATCATTAAAAGCGGAACAAAAGATATCAGCCTGACTATTGGCGAGCTGGAAATCAAATCCAGCGACAAAGAATTATCCCAGCAACTAGGAGAAGGCGGCCCTCCTGTGATGTTAACCGCGGGCGGAAAGATATTTATCTCCGGTGATGATTTCAGTGTATTTACAGGTCTGAAAATGAATATGGATGATTTTGGTTCGTTTGCTGCTGATTTTTCATTTCAGACCGCCGATCAGATCAAGAACAGTTTAGGAAGCCTGGAAGAAGATCTCCGGGTATCACTGTCCGGACTGTCCGAATCTCTGGCAGACATTGGAATTTCAGAAGAGAATCTAAAAAAGTTCGGCATCCAGATCGAAGAAAGCAGCCGTATGGCAGCCGGAAAAGCAGAAATTGCTGCCATTAAAGCCCAGGCAAAGGTTGAAAAGAAAATTGCCCAAACCCGCCGCAAGGCACTGAAAGCCCAGGCCAAAGTGAAAGAATTTGACCTAGGGGATTTCCTAGAGACGCAGAAAGGGAACCGGGCTGTACACGAATCAGAACGGTTGCTTATCCTGGAAATGCTCCAAGAAAAGAAAATTTCCCTTGACGAAGCTGACCAATTGCTCAAAGCGCTGGAGGGAAAGAAATGATGGCTGCCGAAAACGAACGCTTAGAGATCCTGGAAATGATCCAAAAGGGGACCATCAGCCCCGAAGAAGGCATGAAGTTAATTGAAGCTATCGGAGAAAGCAGGGAAAATTCTGAAATCGAATACGCCATTGCAAAATCCGAGCTGGAAAGAAACTTCGAGCCAGCCGAGAGTGACGTTCACCCCGGGGAAGCCAATCAAGAAGATTTCAACAAATTAAAAAGCTGGTGGATCATCCCATTCTGGATTGGAGTTGCCGGAACTGTTATGGGTGGTTCTTTAATGTACGGGTCCTGGTCTTCCCGAGGTATTGGTTTTGGCTTCATCGCATCCTGGATACCATTTTTGATCGGGATTGGATTGTTAATCCTGGGTTGGAACAGCCGTACCGGCCCCTGGCTGCACATCAGGGTTCAACAGAAACCGGGAGAGAAACCGGAAAGGATCGCTATCAGTTTTCCGATCCCAAATCGTTTTTTTGCCTGGAGTCTCAAAACTTTTGGTAGTTTTATCCCTAAGATGAACCTCTCGAGTGCGGATGAGATCCTGCTCTCGTTGGGAAATTATTCCCAGGGGGATACACCGTTGACAATAGATGTAAATGACAGTGACGACGGCGAAAAAGTAAAGATATATATTGGTTAGGATAAATTCCTACGAAGGAGCAGGAATATGGTTACCAGCGAAGAACGGATGAAAATCCTCAAAATGATCAGTGACGGAAAAATCACAGCAGAGGAAGGTTCAAGGTTGATTTCAGCCCTATCTCAACGGAGTGAAAAAGCTGCAAAATCCGCCAATCGATCCCTTTCGAATCAGATGCTGAGGGTCCGGGTTACAGATATGTCTACCGGAAAGGCCAAGGTGAATGTCAATCTGCCCATGAAACTAGTTGATGCCGGATTGAATATCGCCGCCCAGTTCACTCCAGAAATGGAAAACGCCCAAATGATGGAAGCAGTGAAAGAAGCCCTGGCCGAGAATATGCGCGGCAAGATCGTCGATGTGATCGATGAAGAGGATCGAGAACATGTAGAGATATTTATCGAATAACCCCACTTTTATCAGGTGGATAAAAGAAAAAAGCCCGAAATCCGGGCTTTTTTCTTTGTTAGGGAAGATCGTCTTATTTATTTTTCTGGAATATCTTCAACATCAGCCGTGACAATATCTTCTCCCGCCGGGACATATTCAGGTACAACAACCATCATAATAAGGTAAGCCCAGAACAATCCGCTGACGGAGGCAAAGAAACCCAGCACAAATACCAGCCGGACAATAGTTGGGTCGATGTCAAAGAAATCCGCGATACCGGCACATACGCCTCCGACCATTCGGTCTTCAACTGAACGATGAAGTCTTTTATATTCATTAGCCATTTCTAATTCTCCTGATCACTAGTCATTTTTATCTATAAGAATATACGGCAATATCTATTTAAAGTTGTATCAATACAGAAGAATATGTCTTTCTTCTATAACCTGCCCATCTTTTGATATAATCAGAGAAATATAAAAAAACCGAGGAACTATGGATATATATGATCAGGAAGCTCCATCAGTAAATATTAGTGTCCGCTTAAAGCAGCTTCGGGAAGAGAGAGAACTTTCGATCCGGGGGCTGGGCCGCCTAAGCGGATTATCCGCAAATGCGCTAAGTGTCATTGAAAGAGGACTGTCTTCACCATCTGTGAGCACGCTTTATAAGATTGCCACTGCGTTAGAAATACCGGTCACAGCCTTTTTTGAAGAGACCCCCCCCAAACAAGACGTTGTGAACATCAAATCGTCGGAACGCAACCGCATCCCTCTCTACCGGGGATTGTGGGAAGGACTGGGCGGCTCCCATTACGAGGGTTCCGTTGAGCCATTCATGGTCACGCTGGAAGCCGGCAGCAGCAGCGGCCGTTTCCCGATGACCCATTCCGGCCATGAATTTGTTTTTTGCCTGCGGGGTGAATTTGTCTACGAGGTAGGCGAAGATACCTACAACCTTGAAGCCGGTGATGCCTTGTTATTCACCGCTGACCTGGAGCACAAATGGCACAATCCCGGCAAAACAGTTGCTAACGCCTTGATCATGTTATGCGGGTTCAGACCTGGAGAAAGCCCCAGCAAGTACCACCTCTCAACAGGAAAAACCGAGGAAAAAGAAGAGGAAGAATAAAAAGCCTTGTAATTAAATGAACTGAACCCCCAAAACAGGACACGAAATAAAACACCTCTCGTACAATATAAGTAAGGGAGGTGTTTTCGTATGGCCAGAAAAAAAGGAAGTAAAGATTATCCGCTGGAGCTCAAGTTAGAAGCG
>Ga0307990_1000144_pt1 | contig 67052 bp, 60 predicted proteins | sample EllFjometagen129_FD_203168 | JGI IMG/M metagenome (GOLD analysis project Ga0307990, IMG submission 203168) | Marine microbial communities from Ellis Fjord, Antarctic Ocean - #129 | ecosystem: Environmental > Aquatic > Marine > Unclassified | place: Southern Ocean | collected 2014-10-08
GCCCTGGATTTTTGGCTTCAACGTAAGCCATAAATTCTTTGATCGTCATTTTGACCTCCATTTTTATTATGATTATGACGTCAAAAAGATAATCGCTTTTTTATTGTCAATATTTGTAATTTTTTTTATTTCTTTGTATTATCCTCTTGAATAAGAAGTTATCTTAACTATAGAGTCAGGTAGAATCCCAGGAATTAATCATAAGCAAATGGACAATTTTATGTAGTTGGTAATTTACTATATTTTAATATGTTACAAACTTTTTCACCAAAATAAATAATGTAATATTTCATTATGATTTTTTGTAGTATGACTCTTGTAATATTAATTCTTTTATTTTGAATATTAATAGAATGTGTTCTACCTTTTTCTTGACATCATATCTCATTTTTAACATTAAATATTATTAATCAATAAAGAGGATTTATGAAAAAAATATTGTTAATTTTAATCGCATTTTATTCCATCAGTATAGTAGCATCAGAAATTGACTGGAATACAACTGAAATTAAATCTCAAAACCACTTTTCATTTTTAGAAGAAAAATTTAATGATGATATATATTTAAAATTAAAAAACGATAACAATACAGATGTAACGAAGACGAACCTTGCTGTAGCATCCTGGTCAAATTTTAGAAATGCAATTGTTAACTTTTTTTCAAATGAAGCTATCCCTTCACATTTTTTAGAGATTCAAACACCTTACAAAGCAGTAACCAGTATTAACAACATACCAAACAATTCAATTCCTCCGAGATCAAGTTTTTATTTCAACATTATAACCGGAGTTGATTACTTCTCAAATTTACAGGATAAAGAGCACTATTCGTATGTTTATAACGGCACTAAACTATTTGCAAATATCTCAGATCATCTATTTATTGATGGTTACTGGTGGTCCGGTCATTTTACCGGTGATGATGAATTATTTACAACTTCTCCCATATTTGATAGCTGGTCACAAACTAATGATGACAATTCGCAGACATCACTAGATAATGTTAGTGGTAAGATAGTTTATAAAAATCAATTCGGTTCACTCATAGTTGGAAGAGGAACACATGTTATCGGAAATAATATCGGCGGCAGTGTAATTTTAAATGATGCTTGCAATGATTATGGTTATTTTAGTGGTAAATTGGATTTCAGTAAATTTTCGATCTCGCTTATGCATGGAACTCTGATACCCGACAGTACCAACGTTAATGAACTTGGTATCCCTATAAATAAGGATTATTCTGATAAATACATCGCAGTAAAAAAGATAGATTGGCTGCCAAACTCAAAGCTGCATTTTTTTGCTGGTGAAGAGGTATTATATGGCGGGAGAGATATTGATCCGAGTTATCTTCTGCCTCAAACTTTTCTGCGTGCTACAGAGCATAATCTCCGTGATAGAGATAATGTTCTAATTTTTTGTGGAATGAATCTGAACCCTGTATCTCAGAATACGATCTATCTTAATTTCATATTTGATGAACTGACGAAAAGCAAGATTTTTACAAACTGGTGGGGAAATAAATATGCAGTACAGCTGGGAAATTCATACTTGATAAACAAAGAAAGAGAGGCAAGATTCACAATTGAATTCACTGCTGTTCGTCCCTGGATTTATACTCATAAAATCCTGCATAATAAATACTCAAATGATGGGATTGGACTTGGTTTCCCTGACGGGAGTAATCTGGTTCAAATTGCAGGAGAATTCAATTATAAATTTTTAAAGAATTTATCTGGAAACATTCATGGTTCATATACAAGACAAGGAAGTTTAGGTAATGATTTCACTATTAATTATGAAACCAGACCCGATGATACAGCTAATTGGCTGGAAGGTGCTAATACTGAGAAGATCATGCTAAGATCAATAATAAGATGGCAGCCGTTAACTCATCATAATTTACTGATCGGTCATGCAATCACAAGAGCTGATAACAACGACCTTGCCAACACTCTCAGCATAAGTTATCAGGCTTCTTATTAGTATGGATATATTCATTTTCATTTTTTCGTTATTTCTTATAATTCTTGGAATGGGAATATTGCGTTCATGGAATTCTCCTGAGAATAAGAAATTAGATTATTCCATAATTATAGCTTGTAGAAATGAAGAGAAAAATCTTCCAAAATTATTTAACGCCTTAAAAAATCTGGATTATCCCAATAGTAAATTTGAAATAATCATCGTTGATGATGCTTCTGAAGATAATTCAGCAGTTCTGATAAAAGCTTTTTATAATGAGCAGAAAAATGCATCATATTTTAAGATTAAAGATAAAAGTAAAGAGTATTTAGGGAAGAAAGCAGCACTTAAACTTGCGGTTGAAAAGGCAAAATTTGAGATCCTGCTTTTTACGGATGCCGATTGTTTCCCGCAAAATAACTGGATCAATTCGTATAATAATTATTTTACTGATAAAACAGGCTTAGTAGTAGGAAGCTATAATGAAATCAATGCTGGTAGTTTTAGAAGATTTTGCAATCAGGTATCATCGGCAATTTATGCCAGTACTATCGGATTAGGATTCCCCTTTAGTGCTGCCGGTGGTAATATGGCAGTTCGGAAAAAAGCTTTTGAAGAAGTAGACGGTTATGAAAAGATCAAACACAATATTGCCGGAGATGATAAACAAATATTAAATCTAATAAAAAATACAGCCTGGGAAATAAGATATAATCCAGAAGTTCTTGTATCAACAGAAGCTGATCTTACTAATTCTCATAATCGAGAACAAAGAAAATATGGTAAATTTAAAATTTCTTCTCCCCTGTTCCAACTTCTTTCAATTCTTATTTTCCTGTTTTATATTTACCTCCCTATCAATATATTTTTCATGGGAAATTGGCAAAATTTGGTTGCTTATTTTCTTGGAACTCTAATCTTCTGGTCAGCGAATATATTTAAACATAAATTTACGTTTGTACCTGTTGATATATTTTTTATTGTCATATATCCATATTATTTAATATTCTACTCTATCTTGGGATTAAAGGGGAATTGGCAATGGAAAAATTGATAAGAAATCGTTACTTTTATTTTATTAAGATCATCATAACTGCAATAATTCTATATTTCATTTTCCGAAATATAGATTTTTATCAATTATATATTTCTTTTACATCACTCAATCCCATTTATATTATCTTAATCATCCTTACAGCCGGCATTAAAATATTTATCGAATACATCAACTGGGGACATTATCTCAAGATCAATCCAGATTATAATCCAAATAGATCCGAGATATTCAGCTCGCATATGATCGGACATGCATTAAGGTTTTTAATTCCCGGTGGGCATGCAGTGATCGGGAAAATGTACTTTGTAAAAAATGAAAAAAAATTATCTTTTATGTCGATCGGAATTGAAAAATTCTTCCAAATATGGATCAATCTTCTTTTTGCCAGTTTTGCTGCTATCTTCTATTTTAGAAATCAATTCATCTTACCAACAATCATTGCATTCGTTTTCATCATATTTTTACCTTTTATAGTTTATCTACTTAAATATCTGGATAAAAAAGATAGTTTAGCAAAGTACTTTAAGCAATACTGGAAGATCATTCCAAGAATTTTCTTTATGCAGATTGCCTATATGTTCCTTACAATATTTCAGTATTTTATTTTATTGAACAATTTTGTATCTTATCATTTTTTCTCAGCAGTTATTTCAATCCCATTAATTCTATTCTCAAATCTGATACCCATTACTTATGCAGGTTTAGGGCTACGGGAAAAATTTGCGATCGAAGTACTTTCGAAATACGGAATTTCATCTGAAACAGCTATTACAGTATCATTAACCGTGTTTATCTTTAATAGTTTATTACCAGCTTTTATCGGGTTGTTCTTTATAATAAAAAGTAAAAGGAAGAAAAAATAACATACAGATTAAATTCAAAAGCTATTCTTAAAAAGATATTATTTTAAATTTTTGTCTCTTCTATCTTAATTTTCACACCTTCCAAACAATTCCTACAAATCGCAATCTGCTTTCGATCTTTTAGAATCTGGTTTCTAATCTTCATGATATTTTTGTTTTTCCACAGTTGAGATAAGCTATTCTCCATCACATTTCCCACTTTAAATTCTCCATCTTTATCAAAACAGCAGATCGCTACTTCTCCATCACAATTTACAACAGCATTTGTCCAAATTCTTCGACATCGGTTTTTTATTCCATACTTTAATTCAAAATTATCTCCAGTAACTTTGTACCTTCGATATTTAGGATTTTCGGGCAGATATTTATCTATATCTTCTTTGGAATAGATCTGAACGCTTTTTAACTCAAGATTATCAACACCTAGTTCTTTTGATAACTGCTTGATCTTCTCTATTTCATGCTCGTTATGCTTCATTACCAAAAACTGCCATCGTAATAATGGGTTTTTTCTGTTTAGTTTTTTTCTTGCTTCTACGATTTGATGTACTCCATCCAGTACTTTATCCAATTTGCCATTTATTCGGTATTTATTATATGTTTCCTGCTCTGTACCATCTAAGGAAACTATCATTGAATCTAATCCGGATTTAACTACTTCTTCCGCATTATAATCAATATTCCCATTTGTAGATACAAGTGTAAACAATCCCCTGTCAGAGGCATATTTTACCATTTTTGAGAAATCTTTATTTAAATATGGTTCCCCTTGATTCCACAGCACAACCATGAAGGCTGTTTTTTCTATATCATTTATTATCTTTTGAAAAACTTCTAATGACATGTAACCTTTCTTTCGCTTTAGTGTTCCATTACCGGTTGGACAAAGCGGACATTTAAGATTACATATGTTAGTTGGTTCTATCATTACTACTGGTGGCGAACCCCAGAAAACTGCTTTTCTGGTAACCAATGAAACATAATATGAAAGATAAACTAATACTGCATTTAGTAATCGTCTTAGCCTGAAACTTTTTCTAATAAATCTAATATTTTCGTTTAACATAATTATTTCCTTAAAAGACTTTTGTGAAAAATGGATTGAGTGTCAAATGAATTAAAAATATCTAAAATAAAAACCCCGCATTTCTACGGGGTTAACAAACATATATGATTTTTAGAAATCCATTTGAAGTTTTGTACCGAAATATAAAATAGATCCTTCCACAGTTCCCATTCCATCTTCCATATCATCGATCAAACCAACTTCTGGAATAACAGAAATAGCTTTGTGTATTTTGAAATTTCCTTGTAAGAAGGCACTCATCCCTGTGTCACTATCAGTTAAATTATCACTTGAAGAGCTAATATAACCACCACCAGTTGTGATCTTACCACAATCTAATGTGTAACATGCTTGAAGAAATCCACCCATTGTAGTTGCATTTACAATCTTTCCTTCAACATCAACGCCAGCTTTTGCAAATGTAGATGTATTAATACCGAAATCTGCCATATTTTGACCATAATTCACCTGTCCTTTAAAGACTAATTTAGACAGTTTAAATTTAAATGAAGTAGCAAAGACATACTGCATAACTGTATCATCTTTTTCCATTACGTTAAGTTCTTTATTGTATTTACTCATGTTGAATCCAAATGTGGGATAGATTCCCAAATCATTATTATTATAGTTAAATCCCAGGTTGATTTTTGGCATTAAAGCATCTACTGACTCAATACCAATACCAAAAGCATCAACTTTCTTTGGTTTTGTAAAACTAACGTATAATCCGTTTTTCATATTTAACTTGATCATTGTTTGTCTTCCATCATAAGCCACACCATAACCTATCAGCAGATTCTCATAGCCAAGTAATATTGAAGTTGATTGAGAAGCAGCATTAGAAAGGTTAAAGCCAGTATAATCCTGTCCCACTAATAATTCACAAGCCCTAAGATCTACTTTTGCATTAAAAAGTCTTGTGTAAACAGTTGTGCCATTAAAACCGAATTCAGCTTTTCCAACAATATTATTTGTAGTAAAGTTTGCACCTAGTTTACTTGTAGAATATTGTCTTATATCCATATTAATGTGACTTTCTCCACCTGTCATGTCTTTGTCCATCATATCATACCAATAGCCAAGTCTAACACTTCCGTAAAAATCAACATTTGCAAAAGCACTTGATGCCAGCAGACCTAATAAAACAATTACTAATAATTTTTTCATTTTCTTCTCCTTTTTTTTATAATTAGAAACTAATTTCTGGCTTTTTTTATTTATAAGATTTTTATGTCAATATTTATCTACAAAGGGGTTTCAGCAATTTAATAATTTCTTTTATGGATATTGAATTTGGCAAATTAACCTAATTAAATTAGTAGCTTAATAAAAATTTCTAATGAATATTTTTCCTCATTAATCAATTCTAATTAATAAAAAAAACCCCGCATTTCTGCGGGGTTTTACATAAAATTTTGAGTTATTTAGAACTGATATCCAAGTTGTAATGTTAATGTGTCTGCTTTGTAGTCATCTCCGTCTATATCAAGATTTTCTTCTGAGAACATTTTGTATTCAAGCTTAAGAACTGAATCTTTTGTAGGATTCATATTTAAACCAAAGAATATTTCATTGAATTCCATTGCTTGCATTATACCGTCATCATCAGCTCCATCATATGTTTGATATCCAACATAAGGTACTGGCTTGATCCAGAAAGGAATACCAGGAACATAACTTGCAAGAATTTCCATATTAAGGTCACTTGAATCATCATTAGCATCACCATTGTTAATAAGTTGAAGATTAAGTTTTACCATTTCTGCAGCTGTGTAGCCTAAATCAAAAGCCCAATCCATTATTGCATCAGTATCTAAATCTGGATCTTGTCCTCTCATTACAAAACCACCACCGATGTCAACACCAGCAACCATATAGTCTAAACGAAGACCATAATCAGCATAATCATACATGCCACAACTTGATAGATTAACATCTAAAGTGTAAAGCTGCCATCCTAAACCTTTTACATTACCGTCTAATTTGATCATCCAATCATTTTCAGGATTAACAAAATTCCAGCAGCAACCTTCAATAATATTAATATTAGCAGCAGCAGAAGGATTTAAATTCTTAACTAATGGAACTGCTGTTTTACCAATAAGAACGTTTACCATTGGATGTAGAGTGAATTTCTTGAACATATGATTAATAGTGAAATTATCACCAGGATAAGCTGTATCACTAAAGTTAAAATGGAAACCATAATCAGCTCCCCAATAACCGATACCAACATAACCACGTACTAAACCACCACCTTCATCAGTTGCGCCTGGATAGCCAATAATCGGGTATTTCATATCTGCTTCACCTGAAGCACCAGCAAAGAGACTTGCTACAAAAACTAAACTAACTACTAACAGAATAACTTTTTTCATTTTTTTTCTCCCTAGATTTTTTTTTACACATAATTTAAACTACTCACTTAATTACGATAGTAACACTCAATTTAACTTAATTATCACATTCTATTTATTTTATACAACAGGTCTAAATGAATTTTATTCGAAAATTGTGTCAAGGAATATTTGTTCAATATCTGTTATCTAATTGTAATATAAGAGGTTATATAACTTTTGTAAAAATTATATAAAACTCTTTCATCCACTTAACTGCTTACACTCTAATAATTTATTTACTTTTATATATGCTTTCCCCATTATTCTTTACGCATAATTGGCAAAAATACTATCTCGAGCGGATTGAGCATTATATTTCCATTTATATCTTTAGCCGTTAAAATAAATTTGTATGAAGAATAATTGTTTAGCCGATGTTTTGGACTGAAAATGTAATGCTTTGAGTTATTATTCAGGGCAGTAACATTTTCAATATTTCCAGTTTCAACTTCAATTATTTTTGTAGTAATATCATCTTCCATGATGATCTCAGAGAATAGTACTGATATCTTAGGCAGATCAGAATTCACAGAAGAGCCATTACGCGGATCAGATGAAATAACTTCAGGAGGAATCGTATCCTGGATTGAAGTCCCATAAAACTGCATAGAATTTTCATTAGTAAGATTATTTTTCATATCCAATATATTTTCAACTCTTATGTTGTATTCAAGTGTATCTAAGTGATTAGTAATAAGAGATAATTCATCCTTATATAAATATCTTGCTATGATATCAACACTCGTTTCCATCGAATCTACAGTTACTATTGAAATCTCTGAATAAGATGATATAGGTTCTGAAAATTTTATAAAAATATTATTGTTATTTATTACTTCAACTGATTTTTGTTTTGGTTTCACAGTATCAGCATATGTTAAAGAAATATCCAGCAACAAAGATTCTTGAGGTTCAAATAATTTTTGGAAATATGGCTCTTTTTCAATATCGTATTTTTTGTTAATATTTTTATCAATAAAAGCTCGGATAATATGAGCGACATCATTGAGATCCTCAATGAGATACTGATTTCCAGGTATCTCAAGTGAAAAAACTTCTGTTGAATCTGCCGTTAATATTGTTAACTGAACCGGATATTTTTTATCTTCCAATTCTTCATATATGAAATCCCCGGAGATCCTTTGTTCATTCAATTTACCGCTTGTAAATACAAATGTGCTCCTTTCATTTAAAGTATTCCCATGTTCACCTTTTATCCCATCACTAAAAGTGAAATAATAGTTAGTCTTTTCCTCCAGTTCTTCCAGGATCTTTATTGTTAGGATGTTTCCATCCCAGATATATTTTTTCAGCAATATTGGAGGGTAAATGTAAATACCACTTAAAATTGAATTTCGCTCTATCGGTTTGGAAAAAATTATCTCTATATTCGAATTAGTAATATCACTATATTCTTCTGGAATTAGTGATATGATTTCTGGTTGAATAATATCTTTTTTCCCACCAGTTGGGTTTTTTTTATGACCGCAAGATACTAATCCATTGATAAAGAAAAGAGCTAGAATTAATTTTAATAAATTTTGCATAAATTTATACTTTATTTGCGTGTTTAAATTTCCCACTATTCAGGAAATACTTAATTTGTTCAATTACTTCGCGATTGTATTTAATTGATAAGTGAGTGCTGTTTACAATGATAAAGTCATTCATTTCGGTGAGCTTTGTGTTATCAACAGCAACCCTGCCATCATCATCTCCGGGAATGATCTTTGAAAAATAAGGATTTGTACTTTTATTCCCAGCTATAATTCCAATCTTAGGTAATATGGGTTTAAGTTTTGTTAACGTTTTAGAATCCGTTGTTAACTCCTGCCCCACATCCCCAACAATGAGTTTATAAAACGCACTTTCCTTGAAATGATTTGCTACTTCCGAACCATGATTTGGCGGACTTAACATCACAATACGGCTTCCTGCAGGGATATTGTTTGCTTGAAGATAATAGCGTACAATAAGACCACCCATCGAATGTGTAACAAAGTGGATCTTCTCATATCCGCTTTCTTTTAGAAGTTCAACAACCTTAGATAGTTTTTCATCAGCTAACGACTCGATAGTTTTCCCAGTAGATGAATAGCCTATATTTTTTGTAAAATATCCCTCATCTTTTAGAGCAGACTCTATCTTCAACATTGAAAACTTAACATCACCTAATCCATGCAAGAGTACAACGCATTCATTACCATTATCTGCGTATAAGTTCAGTGATATAATACTTGAAATCAGTAGGAAAAAAGTGATAATGATTTTATACATTATTCAGTAACGGAATATCTTCTTTTGAAAGCGTTACTTAAGGTGAGAGAGCTGGTGTATTCAATGTCTCCACCAAATGGCAATCCAGTTGAAAGACGAGTTATTTTTATATTTTTATCTTCAAATTGTGATGCCAGAAAATTAATAGTACTCTCACCCTCGGCAGAAGGATTTAAGGCTAATATAATTTCGTCAATCTCACCAGTTTGTATTATTTTCAGTAACTGTGGGAATTGAATTTCATCCGGTCCAATTCCATCTAATGGAGAAAGCAGATCATTCAAAACAAAATATCTACCTTTATATTCATGCAGACTTTCTATTAAATAGGCATCTTGCGTATTCGCAACAACACATAAAACGTTAGATAATCTAGTCGTATCACTACAAAATCTACACGGATCTGTTTCAGATAGCATGTTGCATATTGAGCAGTTTTTGTAACTTTGCACAGCATCTTTAATGGAATCTGATAAATTAAATGCTTCTGCTTTATCTATGCTGACTAGATGTATAGCTAATCGTTGCGCTGTTTTAGAGCCTATTCCAGGCAACTTTTTAAAATTAATAACCAAGTCCTCTAAGAAACCATTAAACATTAATCATACCTTTATTTCATAATTCAATTTCATACCAAATGATTGCAGGTCGTATCATTCTGATGCGACCAGAATATAACGGTTCAATCTATAAGAATGAACCTGCAAATGTTTTTTGCAAAAGTGAGTTCATCTCAATTCTCAAAAATTTATTTAAAACATTCCAGGAATTTTCAATCCACCGGTAAGCTTACCCATTTCCTCTTCACTTGTTTTTGAAATTTTATCTTGTGCTTCGTTTACAGCAGCAATGATAAGGTCTTCCAACATTTCTATATCATCAGGATCTACAACTTCTTTATCAATATTCAGTGAAACAAGCTGATTTTTACCATTCATTTCCGCTTTTACCATTCCACCACCGGAAGTTCCTTCAACAATCTTATTTGCAAGCTCTTCCTGAGTTTTCATCATGTCGTCCTGCATTTTTTTTGCTTGCTTCATAAGATCTTTCATTCCTTTCTTACCACCTGGGAACATATCAAATCCTCCATCAAATTATTTAATCTTATCAATTAATTTATTGTCACTATTAAAGTCAAATAATTATTCATTATAATCAAGTTCTAATGCGAGTTTATAAATTCTATTTTTTTGTTCACCTGTTTCTTGAGCTACCTGTTGAACAGCTGTTTTTTTTGTTTCTCCAGATTCTATTAACTTTATTAACTTTTCTTTTAAGTCTTTATCTTCAATAATTCTTTTTGATGCACCTTCAACAATTACCACAAATTCACCTTTTAAAATAATTTTCTCAGGTTCTGCAATAATATTTTTTAACGTTGTTCTATAATAAGTTTCATATATTTTAGAAATTTCTCTAACAATGACTATTTTTCTATTTCCAAATCTTTCAAATAAATTTTGGAGAAATTTTTGTAGTTTATGAGGAGCTTCATAAAAAATTAATGTATTCTCATTATTTTTAATATTATCTAAAATTATATCTCGCGTTTTAACTTTATCAGGTAAAAAGCCAATAAATTGGAATCTCTCGCAATTTAATCCTGATGCAACTAAAGCCGGGATTAAAGCTGTTGCTCCAGGCAATACTTCTACTTTTATTCCACAATTGATTGCTTCCGTAATTATCACATTGGAAGGATCAGATATACCGGGTGTACCTGCATCTGAAATGATAGCTATATTTTCTCCATCCTGTAATTTACCTATCAATTGATCTACTCTTTTACGTTCATTGAATTTATGATAACTTAGCATAGGCGTTTCAATGTCATAATGCTTTAGTAATTTAGAAGAATTCCGGGTGTCCTCTGCCCCAATTATAGAGACTTTTTTTAAAATATCTACCGCTCTAAAGGTGATGTCGGAAAGATTTCCAATTGGAGTTGGAACAATGAACAGTATTCCTGTTGTTTTCATATTATACCTGCTTAATAAAAAGAAAGGAAGCCCCATAGCAGTGGGGCTTCTAATAAAAAATAATTAGTTAATTTAACTTAATTATTTTAACCATTCAGCATATGTATCCGGTGTATAAGGTACAACAATCTCACCGGAGATAACTTTAGCTTTAAGTTCTGCAACTTCTTCTAGAATATCAGCTGGAACAAGTTTATAAGATGTAGGTGCAATACCAACTCCACCTTCTTTTAAACCGTAAACAACTGTTGTTCCGCCTGGGAATTCACCTTTAACTAAGAGTTGTGCAACATTGAAAATTGCATTATCAACTCTTTTCATAGCAGATGTTATTACATGCTCAGGTGCCAGAGAATTCTGGTCTCTATCAACACCAATAGCAAATTTATCCTGTTCTTTTGCAGCTTCGATAACACCATCACCAACACCACCAGCTGCATGATAAACTATATCTGCGCCATTTTCATACATTTGGTTTGCAATAGCTTTTCCTTTCGCAGCATCTGTGAATGAATCTGCATATTGTGAGAAGATTTCAGCGTCAGGATTTGCAAGTTTAACACCAGCTTTGAAGCCATATTCAAATTTCTCAATAAGTGGGAATTTCATGCCACCCACAAATCCAACTTTATTAGCTTTTGTCATTTTACCTGCGATATAACCAACCAGGAAGGAAGGTTCTTGTTCTTTAAAAACTACACCAACTACATTAATAGGTGTTTCGTCACCATAAGCATAGTCAATGATCGCATACTGTTGATCTGGATTTGCCATAGCTTTTTCTTTAATTGTGTCACCCATTTTAAAACCAATTCCCCAGATCAGATCATTACCTGCATCAAGTAATGTTTCCATGTTTGGTGCATAATCTGCATCTTGAGATGATTCCAGATATCCAACTCCAATACTGAGTTCTTTTTCAGCTCTTTTTAATCCTTCCCAGGCTGATTGGTTAAAGGATTGATCATTAATTCCACCAACATCAGTTACCATGGCAATTTTAATGCTTGATTCCTTTTTTACCTGACCACAACTGAAAATGGACATTACAAATAATACAATAACAAAAATCGCAATAATTTTTTTAAACATTTAACTCTCCTTTTTTATTTTTTTAGCCACTTTGATAGCAGCAACTCTTTAATTCACAAAACACTTAAAGTCTAATATTAATGTCAAGGGATAAACTAATATTTATGTTCCTTTTCATATGGGATACCATCTGCTGCTGGCGCTGCGGATTTTCCGACAAATCCAATAAGTACTACTATTGTTATCACATATGGCAACATACTTATTAATTGTGAAGAAATTTCAAAATTGAATTGTCCCAAAAATACAGCAAGACCTTGCGAACCTCCAAATAGAAGACAAGCCAGCAAAGCACCTTGAGGTTTCCATTTACCAAATATCATAGCTGCAAGTGCGATAAAGCCATGCCCTGATATCAAAGTAGGTCTAAAATTAGAGACAATAGCCAAGCTCATTGCAGCTCCTCCAAATCCTGCCATAACACCTGACATAATAACAGCAAAATAGCGAATACGAATAACATTAATGCCTAGGGTATCAGCAGCTGTAGGGTGTTCACCCACTGATCGTAATCTTAATCCATACTTTGTTTTATACAGAAAAAACCATATTAAGAGAACGAAGATAAGAGCAACATAAACAGTTGCATATTGATTATCTAAAATAATATTTAAAAACGAACCATCAGGAAAGACTCCATTTAAAGGTCTTGGCATTTTAAAATCTAGAGGTATGGATTTTGTCATTGTAGCACCTTCGAAGAACATTCGGCTTAGGAATAAAGCAACACCAATACCAAGGAAATTGATTGCAATTCCAGAAACTACCTGGTTGGCACCAAACGATACACAGGCAACAGCATGTAAAAGACCATAAATTCCACCAGCAACTCCAGCACCAATAAATGCTATCCACGGATTTCCAACGAAATATCCTAAGGTAGCACCGGCAAAAGCTCCTATTATCATCATACCTTCCAATCCAATATTTATTACACCGGAGTTCTCCGCTAACACTCCGCCCAGAGATGTATAAATCAGGGGTGTCGAATACATTAAAGTTGTTCCAATAATTAGAGCAAAATTACTAAATATTGTTTCCATCATTTTGTGCCCCCCTTTTTAATTTTTTTTGTTAGTATTAATTTAATTAATTTTGGAATCGAGATGAAGAATACTATTGAACCAATTACGATACTTATAACTTCTGATGGTGCTCTCATAAATGGTTGAATTTTTGCACCACCGTATTTTAAAGCACCAAATAATAACCCTGCCAGGATGCACCCCATAGCACTGCTATTGGCTATTAAGGCAACAGCTATTCCATCAAATCCATATCCTTCCATAGCCGCAATAAGTGTAACCTTATGAGATACACCAACAACTTGCAAAGCACCTGCAAGACCAGCTAAACCACCAGCTATGAACATTGAGATTATTAAATTCTTATTTACATTTATACCACCATATTCAGCAGCAAATTTGTTAAATCCAACTGCCCGTAACCTATAGCCTAAAGCAGTTTTATTGAGAATAAACCAAACCAGAACTGCCATCAGAATTGCAATTAGAAAACCCCAATTCATTGGTGTTCTTAAAAGGTCTTTCCAAAATGGGTGCTGTAATAACCACTCACGTCCTGCAACTGACCCTTTCCATGCTTTCAGTATTGTCATATTAGCTGTTGGCTGTATAGAATATGAAGTTTCACCACCAGGTTTTTGAAATCCTTCTGTATAAATCAGGAAATTTTGAAAATACAACGCAATCCAATTAAGCATAATTGTAGAAATAACTTCATGCACTCCGAATTTTGCTTTGAAATAACCCGCAAGACCGCCCCATATACCTGCGGCAACAACCGCAGAAATAATGACCACCGGAATATGAATAAAAAGCGGTAAATGCAGGAAATATCCTGCAGCAGTTGCCACAACGGAACCAATAATGTATTGTCCTTCAGCTCCAATATTAAACAGGCCTGTTTTAAATGCAAATGCTATTGAGAGACCAGTGAGGATCAGAGGTGTTGCGCGAATAATCGTATAAGAAATATAACTTGGCTTCGAGAAAATACCTCGCAGGATTATGCCATAAGCCTGGAATGGATTAAAACCCGCGATAGCAAGAAAAATTGCTCCAATAACTAATCCTAAGAAGATAGCTATCAAGGTAAATCCTATTGTTTTCTCGGTCGCAAAAATATAAAGTGCTTTTCTAATCTCTTTAAATTTTAGTTTCATTTGCTACCTCCACCAGCCATCATCAAGCCTAATTCCTCTATTTTTGCCTCCTTTGCATTAACTATACCAACGATCTTCCCTTCATATATCACAGCAATTCTATCCGATACATTCATGACCTCATCCAACTCAAAAGAGATCAAGAATACTGCTTTGTCATTATTCCGTTGTTCAATCAAAGACTGATGAACAAACTCGATAGCACCAACATCAAGACCTCTTGTGGGTTGAGCTGCAATAAGCAGATCAGGGTCATTTGTTACTTCTCTGGCAATGATAACTTTCTGTTGATTCCCTCCAGAAAGCGTTCCGGTCAGCTTTGATTCCTCTCTAGGTCGAACATCAAATTTATTAATTAATTCTTTAGCATATTTTTTAATATTATTGTATTGAAGAACACCTCGTTTTGCAAAAGGATAATTATGATAATTTTCTAAAATCATATTTTCTGAAATATCAAAATCTAAAATTAATCCCCGTTTTTGCCTATCTTCAGGAATATGTGAGATCTTTTTATTTATTATTTGGAAGGGTGTATTATTGGTAATGTCTTCTCCATTTATTTTAATCTCACCTGATTCAACCTTTCTAAGACCTGTTATTGCCTCCAAAAGTTCTGTTTGTCCATTACCATCAATTCCTGCCAGTCCAAGGATCTCACCTTTTTTAACAGATAGATTAAGATTATCTACTGCAACAATACCCCTATTATCTTTTACAACGAGATCTTTGATAGAGAATATTTCATCACCAGCCTTCTTGTCTTCTTTTGGAACATTGAAAATAACTTCTCTGCCTACCATTTTTGAAGCTAGGCCCTTCTCATCAGTTTCAGAAACGACAACAGTATCAATATGTTTACCTCTACGAATGATCAGGCAAAAATCAGCAGCAGCAATTATTTCCTTTAATTTATGACTAATAAGAATAATTGATTTCCCTTCTTTCGTTAAATTCTTTATTATCTGGATTAATTCAACTATTTCCTGTGGAGTAAGAACGGCTGTAGGTTCATCAAGAATCAATATTTCTGCTCCACGATACAAAGCTTTTAAAATTTCAACTCTTTGCTGCATACTTACAGAGATATCCTCGATCTTGGCATTAGGATCCACATAGAGACCATAACGCTCAGAGATCTCTTTAACATCCTTAATTGCCTTTTTCATATTGAGCACACTAAACTTAGAAGTTGGTTCACGTCCTAAAATTATATTCTGAGCAACCGTAAAAGGTTTAATCAACATAAAATGCTGATGAACCATTCCTATACCGTGTTCTATAGCAATATTGGGATTTGTGATGTCTACTTTTTTACCGTTGATCAAAATTTCACCTGAGGTCGGACTATATAAACCGTACAGTATGTTCATCAAGGTAGATTTTCCTGCTCCGTTTTCTCCAAGCAAAGCATGTACCTTACCTTTAAATACATCAAGGTTAACTGAATCATTTGCAACAAAATTACCAAATTTTTTGGTAATATTCTTCATTTCTATCACTTTAGTAAGTGATTTTGCCTTATCCTTATATCCCATAATACAACCTCTTTCGATAATGAAATATTTATTTAGGTTTATTAAGTGTTGTGTCAAGAATAAATTATTTTGATAGTTCTAATGATAATTATTTAATTTGTTATTTAAATTAAAGAAAAAAAACAGGGAGCAAGCTCCCTGTGTATTTCCTAACAACTTAGTTATAATTAAGCATTCTTGTAATTCTTAAGAATTCCTAACACTTTATCTATATCTGCTTCTGTATGGTCAGCATTTACCTGGAATCTGATCTCTTCGTCGCCTTTTGGCACAACTGGGAAGTTAAGACCTGTTCCCAAAACTCCATTCTTAGTCAAATAATTTACTAATTTTGTTGTTTCAGCTGTATCTCGAACCATCAATGGAACAACCGGATGAGGTCCTTCAATTGTTTCAAATCCAAGAGATTTTAAACCATCTTCGAATTTCTTCGTCATAGCGGCAAGATGCTCTAATCTTTTAATTCCTGTCTCGCTATCCAGAATTTCTAATACTTTCAGGGTTGCAACTGCTTCTGAGCAGGTAATTGGATTTGAATAGATATACATTGGAGCAGATTCACGCAAATAATCTAAAACTGTTTTTGAAGCAACCACATATCCGCCATTCACACCGTATGCTTTTCCTAAAGTACCAATTAAAATATCAACCTTTGCACCAGTGTATTCTTCTGTTCCTCTACCTGTTTTCCCAAGTGCACCAACACCATGTGAATCATCAGCTATAGTGATAACACCTTCTTCAAATTTATCATTGAACTTAGCACAAATTTCCGTAAGTTCTTTCAGGGGAGCAAAATCTCCACGCATACTGAAAATACCATCTGTGATAACAAGACAACGTTTACCTTTGCCAACAGCTTCATTAAGTTTTGCTTCCAGATCTTTCATATCATTGTGTTTATAGATCAATTTAGCAGCTGGACGTGATAAGCGCATAGCCTGAATTATGCAGTTATGATTCAATGCATCTGAGATCGTAACTGTCTCTTTAGTTGTAAGTGGAAAGATAACACCCAAACTTGTAACATAAGCAGAGCTAAATATCATACCAGCTTCGCGTTTGTGAAATTTTGCAAGTTGTTTTTCCAATTCGATATGGGGAGTATGAGTTCCACTAATGAAACGAACCGCACCAGGACCTACACCAAATTTTTGTGCAGCTGCTTCCTCAGCTTTAATAACTTCAGGATTCATAGACATACCAAGATAGGAATTTGCGTTCATTTTCACAAACTCCTGATCTCCATATCCCTCTAAAATGTAACGTGGACCAAATTCTCCTTTGGGTTTCTTTATTTCACTAATAACAAGTTCCGCACCTTTATCTCTACCTGTGGAACGCAGTTCCTCTAGATTTTTGTTAAGTGCATTATTCAATCTTTCAAGTGCCATAATTTTTTCTCCTATTATTTATTTTTCTATTATTACTATTGCTGTTGCGTAATCTTTGAGATGGGCAATAGACACATGCGAACACTTAAGATCACGCTTTTCAAAAATCTCTTTCGTTTTTCCTAAAAGAAATATCTCTGGTTTACCAAGTTTATCATTTATTGTTTCGATCTCATTGAATTTTAAACCATTACTTAAACCTGTTCCCATCGCTTTCAGAAATGCTTCTTTCACTGCAAATCTGCCAGCAAAATTCTGTGAACCATTTTTGAATTTTCGACAATAATCAATTTCAGTTTGAGTGAAAATTTTCTTCACAAATTTATCTTCTTTCTTTGTAAGCTTTTCCACTCGTGGAACTTCAATTAAATCAATGCCAATCCCGAATATCATTATTTAAGTTTCTTTCCAAGAACTTCTAACATATCTATCGTCATTTTTGGAAGATCATATTCGTAATTCCAACCCCATTCATCCGTCGCTGCGGCATCATCCATCTTATTTGGCCAGCTATCAGCAATTTCCTGGCGAACAGGATCTACATCATAATCCAATTTAAAATCAGGAATATGGTTACGGATTTCTGCAGCTAACATTTCGGGATCAAAACTCATTGTAGAAATATTAAATGCATTCCTGTGGATCAGCTTGGTAGAATCAGCTTCCATAATATCTACAGCTGCTTTTAAGGCATCCGGCATATACATCATATCGAGGAACGTTCCCGCTTTTAAGAAACAAGTATATTGTTTTTTCTTGATAGCTTCATAATAAATATCTACAGCATAATCTGTTGTACCGCCACCAGGTAATGTCTCGTTTGAAATGATTCCAGGATATCTCACTCCGCGTGTATCAACATTAAATCTTTTATAATAATAATCACAGAGAAGTTCACCAGCAACTTTTGTTACTCCATACATTGTATTTGGTCTTTGAATTGTATCTTGAGGAGTATTATCAGCTGGAGTAGATAGGCCAAAAGCACCTATTGAACTTGGTGTGAAAATTGCACAATTGCATTCACGTGCAACTTCCAAAACATTATACAAACCATTAATATTTACATTCCAGGCTAAGTTTGGTTTTGCTTCTGCCACTGCTGAAAGAATAGCGGCAAGGTGATAGATCGTATCTATATCATGTTTTTTTACAACCTCGGCTACTTTTTGTGCATCTGTACAATCAACTATCTCAAAAGGACCTGATCCCAATAATTTTTCACTGGGTTTTGTTCTATTACCACCAGCCACAACATTATCATTTCCATAAAGTTTTCTTAATAACATTGTCAATTCTGAACCGATCTGACCCACTGAACCTGTAACTAATATTTTCTTCATAATATCTCCAAATAATTTTTTTTGAAAAATGTTTTTGAACCTTTATTTGTCAATTAGAAATTCTTATATCAAATTATTTTTTTATTATATTTTTAATTCTTACTTGTAAGTATCAGATTACAAAGAAATTGACATAAATTCTATGATCAATATTTTTTGGTTAGCATCACAAAAAAAACTTGAAAGAAGGACTTATGAAAAGTGCAATATTGATTTTGTTTTGTCTAGTTCTCTTATTTTCTTCTAATCTATTTTCAGACCTTAAACCTTATGACGGAGATGATTTTGATCTAATCTCTCATAGAATTAAAGATGATAAATCAAAGAGTTATGGAAGCGGTTATGTACAGAGCAGACCTGATCCGATTAATACTCTCCCTGAGAAATTAGTTAATAAAGGTTTAAAGTATATTAGAATAAATGGATTGGAGAATACAGTTTCTCTTATTAATAATAAGCCACGAAAATTTAGAGATTTTAATACTTATCTATTTATAATTGACCTAAATGGTAATGTGTTGGCGCATTCAGGTAACCCAAATATTTCAGGCAAAAATATGATTTCCGCTAAAGATTCCAGAGGATATTTATTCATTCAACAATACATTCACAACATTCAAGATTTCGATGGCATAAATTACATGAACCTTTTAACTTTAGAGGACCAGACTCAGTATATTCATAATTTTGTGTATCTTAAAAAAATAGATAATAACTTGATTGTTGGTGCTGTTACAAAACCGTAATTAAATTACGAATTAACTTTAACTCTTTGTGCTAATCAGAAGTAGAAAATAAATCATTATTTCTGAAACTGACTCCCCACTCAACTACGAAAAAACCTTCTCTTTTAAATTCTGGAATTATTGGTTTATGCAAAACTAATGAATCATCTTCCCTGCCTTCAACTGAATAGATCAAACGTAATAAATTTTCAGGTTCAGTAGAAAATTCTAATCGAGTCATTTTGCTAAGTTGTTCATTATATTGCGGATATATAGCATAATAGGAATAATCTTTCAATAATGGAATCCAGTAATCCGTGAAATCAATGATTTCCTGACCCTCAAAACCGGTTTCAGTCAGATTCTGAATGAAGAAAGACTCCAGATCTTTCTGTTGAATTACCCAGCCTTGCTTATATTGATATAGATCCGGATGAATGCTTTCATAGAAAAGATATGAATATTCATCGTTTATCATTCCGGAAGGATCTATTTGCAGGTTTTTCCAGCCCGTTCCATAGTCTGGAATGCTTGTAGTTACTTTCCCCTCATCAGTAAATGATAATGAAATATCAAGATTGATTTTTTTTGTTGGATATAAATAAATATTAGGTTTAAGACACATTTCAAATATACTGACATAATAATCATCATAAAAACTTGTTACTATAAAATCAGAAAAGAATAATTCTTCATAATATTCTTCTTCAATTATCTGATAATCTCCGAATATTAATGAATCATTTGAGAAATAACCGAACTCATTTGTTTCAATAGCACAGACTAAATTTGAATCCTGTAAAACATCGAAAAAATTGTTAGAGGCAGGAATATGATTTGAAGTGAATAATGTTCCGCAAATAATGCCGGGGAAAGTTGGTGATAAGCCATTTACTACATCTATAATAATCGTATCTTGATAACTGCATTGATAAAATCTCGTAAAATAATTTTCTTTTTCAGCGAGAATTATATAGACTCTATCAATTTCATCTTCACCTAGCGTTGGATCACAGGGATAATATACATTCACATATTTATTAAGTGTAATATGTGAACCATCCAGTAGATCCCGGACAACATTAGTACTATCAACATTCATATCCAGTTTTCCTTCATGGATAATAACGTCATCTTCATATACCTGAACCCAGGACCAGCGTAGAATTTCAGGTTCTGTAGTACGGTTATCACAGCCAAAAAAAGTAAATAAAATCATGATTAGAATAATATATTTCCACATAATGGTCCCCTCAATAATTTCGTTTTATTTTTGATATTCATTTCTTATTATTAACTATTATCCAAAGTCAAGGTAAATATTTTTTTTATTATAAATTTTACTTGTATAATAAACCTGCCTGAAATTTATGGTCACTTTAATTAATAGGACAGATTAATTATCTTTAATTGTACTTTTTTCAATTTGTATAACTTCAAATGGGAAAATGACATATAGAAAAAAGAGGAAATAAAATGGATATTAAAAAATTTAGAAATATTGGTATCAGTGCGCATATTGATTCCGGTAAAACAACTCTGGCAGAACGAATATTATATTATTGTAATAAAATATATAGAATTGGTGAAGTTCGCGGTAAAGATGGTGTTGGAGCAACTATGGATTCCATGGAACTGGAGAAAGAGCGTGGGATCACCATTGCATCAGCAGCAACCAATGTAAGATGGAAAGGCTATAACCTTAATGTCATTGATACTCCGGGACATGTAGATTTCACGATCGAAGTGGAAAATGCACTTCGAGTTTTAGATGGTGCGATACTTGTTCTTTGTGGTGTTAGTGGAGTTCAATCTCAATCTTTTACAGTAGATAGACAATTAAAACGTTACGGCGTTCCACATATTGCATTCATAAATAAGTTGGATAGAGTAGGTGCAGACCCAGATAAGGTTAAAGATCAACTTATAGAAAAATTGGATCATAATGCAGTGTTAATGCAAATTCCAATAGGACTGGAAGATAAGTTTGAAGGTATTATTGATCTTATCTCACTCAAAGCCAGATATTTCACAGGGCCCAAAGGAGAACAAGTTCTTGAAAAAGAAATTCCTGCTGAATATATAAAAAAAGCAGAAGAGATGCGTGAAACAATGATTGATGCTGTCTCTATGTTCAGTGATGAACTGGCAGAAGCCTTTTTAGAAGGGAAAGAAACCGATGAAATGATCATTGCAGCTGTTAGAAAAGCTACGATCTCACTTGAAATGACACCTGTTTTTTTAGGTTCCGCCTTTAAAAATAAAGGTGTTCAATTACTTCTGGATGCGGTAGTTCGTTATCTTCCAAACCCAACTTCTGGTATCAATATAGCTCATGATAAAAATGATAATATGAGAAAAATTCAACTAACTTCCGATCCTGAATTACCCACAGTAGCACTTGCTTTTAAATTAGAAAATCAACAGTATGGACAACTGACATATTTACGGATCTATCAGGGAAGAATAACCAAAGGAAGTGATTTGATGAATGCCAGAACAGGCAACAACATAAAGGTTGGACGTCTGGTAAAAATGCATGCCGACAATATGGAAGATATCACGACTGCAGAAGCAGGAGATATTGTAGCTCTATTCGGTGTTGACTGTGCTTTAGGCGATACCTTTAATGGACGCGGTATTCATTATACTATGCGTGAATCTTATGTTCCTAAACCAATTATTTCTCTCGCAATAAATATTAAAAAAAACATTGATCAGGAAAAACTCTCTAAAGCATTAACCAGATTTACAAAAGAAGATCCAACTTTTAAAGCTATGGTCGATGTAGATACAGGAGAAACAATAATTCACGGTATGGGAGAATTACATTTAAATGTTTATATTGAAAGGATCAGAAGAGAGTATGATGTAGATCTGGAAGTTCATGCACCTCAAGTATCATATAGAGAAACCCTAACCAAAGCAGTTGAATTTGATTATATTCATAAGAAACAATCTGGTGGTCGTGGACAATTTGCTCGAATTAAGGGAATTTTGACACATTCTGGAAAAGATGAAAATATTTTCATGGATAAAGTGCGAGGTGGCAATATTCCAAGTCAATTTATACCTGGTTGTGAAAAAGGATTTTTCTCTGTATTGGGAAAAGGAGATCTGGCAGGATTCCCGGTTGTTGGAGTAAAGATGAGTTTAGATGATGGAGATTTTCATGCTGTAGATTCTTCTCAACTCGCTTTTGAGATTGCAACCAGAGCTGCTTTCAGAGAATATTATCGCAAAGCTAAACCTATCATTCTGGAACCCATTATGAAAGTTTCTGTGGAGACACCTTCTGAATTCCGAGGCAATATTATGGCTATAATCAATCAGAACAGGGGACTTGTTTTAGATGCAGTAATTGATGACAATTTCACCCGTGTAGAAGCCAATATGCCTCTTGCTGAGACTTTCGGCCTTGCTACCCAATTCCGTTCCGTAACACAGGGTAAAGCAGATTTCACTATGGAGTTCAGTGAATATAAAGCCGTACCGAAAAACATTGAAGAAGAAATATTAAAGAAAAGAGAGAAATAGCTTTTAATTCTTAGCTTTCTAGTAGTTTAAAAATAACCTTCGACCATTGATCGAAGGTTATTTTTACTTCCTAATTAATTACTTACTTATTAACCAGCATCAGTTTAGCAAAGAGACCATGTAATTTTCCAATTAATTTGGCTAAATGTAGTGATACAAGCAGAAGAAACGCTCCAACAAATGGTAGCAACGGAAAAAGCCATTTGTTAGTATAAGCATCAAAGCCATTAATCTCCATTGATTGATGAAATATCAGTTTAAGAATAGGTGCAGCAATTAGCGATAATGAAACTGAGAATAAAGTTATTATAATTGTAAAATAGAAAATCCCCAGAGGCATTTGTACTATCATATAAATAAAAGATTTCCATGTTATTCCCGAAGAGATAAGAGCCTTAAATTTTCCCCACCATCCTTTGTCCTTAGCTACAAACATTGGTTTTCTTGGCATTCTTATTCCAAGCATAGCTTCCACAATTCTACCTTCCAATAGAGCAATTCCACGAACGGAAAGCAGGAAAAATCCTAAAAGGGGAAGACCAATAATGAGTATCAACAAGGACAATGTAACTGATAATCCTGTAACTGCCCAAGTAAAATAAATTATCCCGGTTAACATTGAGATTACCATGTAAAGTGAAGCACCCCAGGCTCTTGGATCTGCAATAACAAGTAAGAACTTCTTCCACCATGGTCTGTCGTCTATATCTTCTGATGGAGCAAGCATAGGTTTCAGATATGCATCCATTTTCTTATAATCTGCAATTATTTCAGATGGATTTCCATAATTTTCAATTGCTTGAGAAAGTGCTTCTTCTTCTGTTATATTTTGTTCATTATTTGTACTGTTCTCAATAGCAGTTCGAATATGTTCTTCAGCATCTGATAGAACATCCTGTATCAATGCTTTATCATTCCCTTTCAATTCCTGTTTTAAAACTAATAAAAATTCATCAATACTTTTATACATTTTCATCTCCTATTATACTGTCGATATAGGTTTTTGTCTCATTCCAAATCTTCTTCCATTCTAATAATGTTTCTCTACCTGAATCAGTGATCTGATAATAACGTCTGGGTGGACCGGTTATTGATGGATCTACATGGCTTTGCAATAAACCTGATGCAGCTAAAGAACGCAACACAGGATATAGCGCACCTTGTTTCATCATCGGGACATCTTCTCCTTTTCCTTCAAGATTCTTGGCAATCTGATAACCATACATTGGCTCTTTTGCTTGAGTCATTATGCTCAATAGCACCATAGAGACAATTCCAGAGTTCAATTCTTTTCTGAATTTTTTATTAGGATCTATTGATATAGTCAAACCTACTCACCTCCTACTTTTTTTATTAGCACTTATCACTACTGCTTATTTATCTTTACTAACAAGTTCCAAGTATTATTAAGTTATCAATAGGTCAAGTAAAAAAGTATTACTTCTACTAAAATTTGAAAAAGATCTTTGTAAAAAGTGAATTCTTGGGTTTCCATTTAATTGAATTTAGATACTTTTTCTTCTCCTTTATAAAAAAACACTTGTCAAAAAAAACCAGTTTAATTTATCCTACCGAACGGTAGGGAGGTTTAATGAAAACGAAAGAAAAAATCTTGAGAGCAGGATTAGAACTTTTTCTAAAAAAGGGTTATGATAAAACATCCATGGTAATGATTGCTGATTTTGTGGGAATCCAAAAAGCATCGTTATATCATCATTTCAAAAATAAAGAAGATTTAGCTGTTTGCGTTATAGATTACTATGATGAAAAGATGATTGAATGGAGCAGAGAGCAAAATAAAACGATTTCAACTTTCGAAGACTTTTTACATTCAACTATAATATCTATCCCAAAGTTCAGGAATGTGGAAGATGTAATTTTGGGAAAAGAGATTTGTGATGAAGTGACAATGGGGTTCAATGATTTTGTTCTTGCTCTTGCAAGAGAAAATCATGAAGTAAAAAACAAAATAAAAGCAATATTCCAAAAAACACAAAATTTTGTTAAAACAGAAATTACTAAAGCTCAACAAAGCGGGATAATCAGAAATGATATTGATGCTGGAATTATAGCAGTAATAATTCACTCAGTAATTGAAGGTGCAGGAGTTATCAGCAGTTTTGATGATGAGGTTGACCACGAAGTATTCCAAAAAATGTATGAAGAATTATTAAAACTTTTAGCAAAATAAATGAATGAAAATTTTAAGAAATCCGAGGAGATAAAATGAAACGAATTAAAGTATTAAGTCTTGTAATCCTGGTTCTTGTATCCTGTGTTTTGGTATCCTGTTCAAGTTTTAAGAACAAAGTAGCTACGATAATGTTTGCAAAAAAGATTGGAGGTTCTGCAGCTAAAATATCAAAACCGATAGTTATTCCGTTTGAATTGCAAAGAAAACACATAATTAAAGTTTTTCCAAAATTTAATGATTTTGAAGTTGAATGTGTTTTCGACACTGGCGGGATGACATTTCTTGATAGTATTTGTGCGGATAAGATTGGTGGAGAACTAGAAAAAATTCCAGGAGAAGATGTTAAACTTTTAAATATTGAAAAGCTGACTCTTGGAGATGCAGAGGTAAACAATTTTAATGCAATAATAATCAATTTGAGAAATTTAAAAAAGGAAACCGGAATGATCGGTTCAAGTTTTCTAAAATTTTTCCAGACTACGATTGATTATGAAAACAAAACCATTACTTTTGATAAACCTTCCAAATTAAAAAAGAAAACTCCTGAAGATCATTTAATGAAAATGAAAGTAATTGTTCCATATTTTCCAACTGTTAAGGTAAAAATGAATGGCAAAAAAGTGAATGGAATGATAGATACAGGTTTAGACAGCGGTTTTGTACTTCCTGTTGAAATGATGTCTAATCTGTCTGAAAAAGAACGGGCAAAATGTATAAAGGCAAAAAAACTTTTTGGATGGTGGCCTTTTACAGAAAATAGCGAGAATTACTATTACGTTATGCCAGAGATTGTTATTGGTGATATACAATTGGAAAATGTTCCTGTTATGTATGCAACTTTACCTACAATGAATGGAAACGGAAAGATTCTTATTGGGAAAAATTTTCTCGAGGAATATCTTACAATCCTGGATTTTGAGCATAAACAAGTCTTGCTGAGAGAATCAAGAAAGTTAAAGAGAGATTATAATTTTTCCACTGGTATAGATGTTATCTCATTTGAAAGGGGATTCGTTTTACATGGTTTATGGGAAAATTCCAGTGCAGATAAAGCGGGACTTTTGGTTGATGATGAAATTTTAAAATTTGATGGCTTTAGTTCAAATGAAATTAGCAATTCCGAAATTCAGGAAAGACTATCTAATCCATTATTTAACAAAATTTCTTTAACTATAGAAAGAGATGATAATCAAATTGAGATCCTGATTAATAAAGAAAACCTTTTATGATCTTATTCAACAAAAAATTTAAAAATAGGAAAATCAATGAAATCTTAGATATGGTAAAAGGACATACGATTTATGCTATCTGGCTTGGTAATGACCTGTCTGCTTTAGTGCGACTTGTTCTTGGTGGTGAACTAATTGAGTACACAGCGATGATGGAAGTGCAACTGAGTTCTTGGCTTACGGTACTGCTGTGAAATTAAAGTAATAGAGTATTAAAAAGATATAATTGAGACTTACGAGAATTTGAGCTCCAAAAACAGGTTTGTCATTTTTTGAATAAACGGGAAATTGTGACACGGGTAAGTCATAAGAGCTAACTTATGAATAGATAATCATACTTTGATTCAAATATATCCGTAATAAATAGACTCAAGCTTTCTCTAATGCTCAATTTTTTATTCGTTAAACCAACTTCTTTACGCATTACATGAATTAGTTCTCCTAATTTTATTATAATATTTTTGTCAGTTGTATCACAGACCCTCCCCATCTTATTCATCTCAATAATTTTATATAATACTTTTGCTGATCCATATAGAATTAAATCCATTTGAATTTGCGCCCATTCTTCTTTTGGCATAGGTAGAGTTCCCTTTATTGTTGCTTCGGGATTGCTCAATGCTTTTACATAGATGGTTAGATATGCTTTATATCGATCTTTTCTTTGTTCATGAACCTTGAATTTAATTTCCTTTCTTTTTGTCATTGAAAATATAGTTATAGATACAACAGCTCCAATAATAATTGATAGAGTTAGTACTATCTGTTGAAGTAAGCTTATTTGTTGATTTGCTGATAATGAATTCCAAAAATCAATCATATTTTTACCCTATGTCTTGTAATCAATTCTCCACCACCACCATCACTTCAGGAATATTCTTCCAGAGAAATGCTCTCAGAGCGTTTCAACTAGTTTTACCTTTCTTCTGATCCGTTTTATTCTGAGCAATTTTCACTATGGATTTCAATTTCAATTCACGTTCTCTCTTTTTAATATACCATTCTTCAAAAAGCAATTCAATTAAATTAATCAATAATTCAGCTTCTTTAGGATCAACTTCTATGATCAAATCTATATCCTTTTCCATATGTGCACCAATATTCCCAACTTTTCTTACAGCGTCTATAGCTTTCCAGGTTAAAGAATCAATCTTGTCCTCAAGTTCACTTATTTCATCAATTAATCTACTTTTAGTAATCTTCCAGAAATCTCTAATAATACCTTGAATACATCTTCTAGAAAGAGTTGCCGATGCTTTTGGACTTAAATCTCTTATTAAACATGCTTCTTGATAATCCTTTATTAGTGCTTCAGGAATATAATTTGGATACACTCTGGCATACGAACCTGGTATTAGATTCCACGTATTTAATAATTCCTTCTGTTCATAATATCCGATCACTGAAGATTCCACTAGATTATGTAGAAATGCTGTAAGAGTAAATTTATTACATTCGTCATTAGGACAAATTATCCATTTAGTAGTAAATTGTTTAATTCCGTCAGCATTGTTTAATGTCATATCATATTTACTAATTCTTAAATTGTCACCTTTTATTGTTGTTTTAGAATTACAATAAGGGCATGTCCAAACGAATCCCATTTCTCCCTCCAAATTCAATTATAGTATTTAGTAATTCACCCCACTACAATCACTCCCGGTAGCTAATTTAACATTTCATTCTCGTCATTTGCGATATTAATTATCAAATTTTTATTCGGACCTGAAAAAGTTGTTTTGAATTAAATAAGTCAAGTTAAAAGATATATGGTAATTATGGGGTTGTAAAGGTTTGGTATTCTATTGTTAACTTATAGCCACCTTTTCTTACTTCTTGTCAATAATTTTCATTCACACAAATACCTTTTCTAGGATTAACTTAATTCTTTGCTATTCCTTTTAATTTCGAATGCTTTTAAGCACTCTTATCAAATCATTAATTTTATTTATATAAGCTCTTCTTGGATTTAGTTGATCCATATAATGTAGATATGGTTTGATTTGAGGAATATCTAATTTATAATTCCTAATTATTTTATTCCCACTCAATGGTTCCAGGTGGTTTGGTAGTTACATCATAAAGCAAATTGCCAACTCCATTAATCTTTTGTATAAGTTTTGAGAGTCTTTTGATTTCTGCAAAATTCATTTCGTAAACACTGGCTGTCATGGCATCGGTGGAGCAAACAGGACGCATCAACTCTAAAACAATTTTTTCAACAGTGGCTTTTGTCGCGAAAACCGCGACTTAGTGACAAATAAGGTTTGAGGGTTAATGTATAAGATATTTAAAAGAAATGATATTGACAAGTTAATCGACGTATTTTTCTTGTCTTCTTGTGAGTAGAAATTCTAATACGTAAAAATTTTATCCCATAGTTTTATGGAATTAAATGTGTAGTATTAAAATAATTTCACTGGGATAAATCCCGCAAAATTAGTAGGAGAAAAAAAATGAAAAACGGCACAGTAAAATGGTTTAACGAGAACAAAGGTTTTGGTTTCTTATCATGTGAAGATGGTATCGATTATTTTTGTCATCATTCAAACATTAGTGGTGATGGATTCAAAACACTTAACGAAGGCGAAAAAGTAACTTTTGACATTGAAGAAAGCGATAAAGGTCCAAGAGCCATAAACGTTACAAGAGTTTAACTCTAAAAATCAAAAAACAGAAAAGCTCGATCATCAGATCGAGCTTTTTTTTATCCAATTTTTAAAATAATACTGATATATGTCACTCCCACTCAATAGTTCCAGGTGGTTTGGTAGTTACATCATAGAGTAAGTTTCCAACACCATCAATCTCTTGAATTAGTTTTGAGAGTCTTTTGAATTCTGTAAATTCCATTTCGTATACACTGGCCGTCATTGCATCAGTAGAGCAAACAGGACGCATTACAAATGTTTGTTTGTTATTTTGGAAAAGTGGAAGAGCAACTACCGGCATCTGCCAGATTTCCGGAATATGGTCGGTTTCATTACGTAATACTGCATCAACTTCGCGTAATTTATTCATCACAGTTTTTTCTAGAAACAATTTTTTCAATTGTAAATTAATTGGCTGGTTACTGTAGACAATCCGATTTACAGATTGAATTTTATTGATTGCATGAGTTGCTGCAGTTTTCAGATCTTCCCAAGCTGGTTCAATACCTTCATTAAACCAGATAACTGCAGGATGATGATAAGTGCGGAAATCACCTTGCACACCAACACTCTTGATTGGCAGAATATTCCCTGACAAACCAAAATCTGCCAATATCTTATTTAAATGTTTGTTATCAATTTGAAGATCATTATTATTTATTTCGATATCTGAGCAGATCACTCGTATAGCTAAACCAGGGCCGGGGAAGGGATGGCGATAAACCAGTTTTTCAGGTAATCCCAATTCATCTCCCAGTTTACGGACTTCATCTTTATACAATTCTTTGATCGGTTCGATTACGCGACCTTCTTCTATCAGTTTCTCGATTTCACTTACACGGTTATGATGAGTTTTTATTTTGGCAGCTTTATCTGTAGAACCACTTTCAATTGTGTCAGGGTAAATAGTTCCCTGCACAAGCACCAGTTCTTCATCTTTTCCCAAAGCTGAAATTTCTTCATTAGCAATATCAACAAATAATTTTCCGATTATTAACCTTTTAGCTTCCGGTTCAATAACCCCTTTCAGTTCTTTTAAATACAATTCTTCTGCATTAATGATCTTGATGTTCTTAAAACCCAGTTTTGCAAAATGTTCCATGATCTCGGTTGATTCGTTCTGACGCATAAATCCAGTATCAATATGAATAGAATATACATTTTCATTACCCAGTGCTTGAATACACAATTCCAAAGCTACTAAAGAATCCACTCCCCCGGAAAGCAACAGCACAAGTTTTCTGCCTTTAGCTTCTTCCCGAATTTGTTGAATTAATGTATCTTTAAAATTCTGCGGATTCCAATCTCTTTTATCAGTGCAAACTGAAATAAAATTATCCAGCATTTTCAAACCATTGGCAGTATGAGTAACTTCAGGATGGAACTGTACACCAAAAAATTTTTGATCTAATGATTCATAAGAAGCTATTTGTATTGAATCGGATGAAGCAGTTATTTTGCATGTTCCAGGTAATTTTGAGACATGATCTCCATGACTCATCCAGACTGATTGTCTGGATTCAAGCTCGGAAAAAAGTAAAGAATCTTCCTGTATGGAAATATTAGTGAAACCGTATTCTTTGCTCTCTCCACTCTCGATAGAACCTCCAAGAATTGAAGCCAGGATTTGATGTCCGTAACAGATCCCTAAGATGGGAATTTCCAGTTTCTCAATATTAATATTGATACGAAAAGCATCTTCAGCATTCACCGATTGCGGTCCACCCGAAAAAATGATCCCTACAAAATCATCTGTTATGATAAAGTCTTCGGGATTAAATATCTCACTGTATATACCTAAGTTTCTTATTCGGCGTGCAATAAGGTGTGTGTATTGACCACCAAAATCAATTATCGCTATTTTCTTCATTTATCCTCAATCTTTCACCGTTGTGATCGCGAAGGCGCTAGGTTCAAAAAAACTAATCAATCCTTTTGCGTCTTTCCGTCCTTTCCGGTTAATACTTTTCTCAAACATTCACTATAAAATTCGTGTTCTACTTTCAAGCCACGACTTTCAACTTCTTCCAAAGAATTAACCTCAGTCAAATCAACAGTTTTCTGTCCGATGATCCCACCTGTGTCCAAACCTTCATCAACAAAATGAACTGTAACTTTTGTAGTTTCAAGTTTATTTTTCCAAGCCCATTCATAACCGTGTAATCCTTGATGTTCAGCTGTATCAGCAGGATGAATATTGATAATTCTTCCGGGGAATTCTCGAATGATCTCAGGTGAAAGAATCCTCATATAACCGGCAAGAATTATGTAACCAGGATTTTGTGATCTTAACCAATCTATAAGTAATGAATTATAGTAAATCCTCTTATTCCCTTTCGATGCGATCACATGTGTCATAATACCTAGTTCAGATGCTTTTTGTAATCCAACAGCATCTTCCCTATTGGAAAAAACAGCTTGTATCTCACAAATCTCTTTCAGTTTACCAAATTTTGTTTCTTTGGCAATTGCCAGCATATTACTGCCGCGACCACTAATCATGATAATAATTGTTTTCATGTATTATTAAGTATTTCTCCGACCAATATCTTTTCTAAAGTACATATCATCAAAATAGAATTCATTAATTCGCTCATAAGCATTTTCGATTGCTTCATCAAGTGTTTCACCTTGAGCAACCACGTTTAGAACTCGTCCACCTGATGTTTCAATATTTATATTGTTCTTTTTTGTTCCAGCATGGAAGATCAACTCTTGATCTTCTTTGATCCCGCATATATGGATTCCCTTTTTATATTCATTAGGATACCCGCCTGATGTAAGTACCACATCCACAAAGTATCCATCATTGAATTCCATTTTATAATCTTTCAATGTACCGTCAAAACAGGAAAGTAATAATTCAACCAGATCACTTTTCATCGCAGGTAATACAACTTCAGTTTCCGGATCACCCAGGCGAACATTGTATTCCAGTAACTTCGGTCCTGTTTGCGTTATCATCAAACCGAAATAAACTACACCCTTATAATTGAAACCTTCTGATTTAATTCCACTTATTGTTGGTTTTATTATGTCGGTTTCAATCTGCTTTTTTAATTCCGTGTTATAAAATTGAACAGGGCAAAATGCGCCCATCCCACCTGTATTTGGTCCTTTATCACCATCAAACAATTGCTTGTGATCCTGGGAAGGTTGAAGGAGTTGATAATTTTCTCCATCTGTAAAAGCCAAAATGGAAAGTTCATCTCCAATCAATTTCTCTTCGATCAAGTAAGATGCATCTTCTCCATATTTCTGTTGGATATCTTTCAGAGCTGTAAGTGCTTCTTCTTCTGTAGAGCAAACGAAAACACCTTTTCCAGCTGCAAGCCCATCATATTTAATTACGCAATTTCCGCTGAGTTGGCTAACGATAGATTTACTGTCATCCTGAGCGGAGTCGAAGGATTGATTTGTTGTGGTTCGTCTATTCTCACCTTGATAATTATTTCCGAATTCCCAATATCCAGCAGTTGCAACTTCATATTTCTGCATGAATTTCTTAGCAAAGATCTTAGATCCTTCCAGTCTGGCACCTGATTTATCAGGGCCAAAAACTTTTACGGGAGTATCAGCAAAATAATCAACAATTCCATTTGCTAAAGGATCTTCCGGTCCAACAAAGATCAATTCAATTGTTCTGCTTCTGCAAAAATTCAGGATACCTTCGAAATCATTGATATTTTTATTAATATTATTCTCAGTTCCACCATTTCCAGGAAGAACAAAAACTTCATCAGCTAATTTACTTTGTGATAATTTCCAGGCAATGGCATGTTCCCTACCACCTGAACCAATTACTGCAATATTCATATTTCTCCTAATTCTATTGCAACTAACAACTCGAACAAAAGGAACTATAATTTGAAAGTTCGTTTAGTTAGTTTTGTTCAATGCTAACTATTCCTAATTTCATCATCAGCTTTAATGAGTGATTCTTTCACTTCTTGAATCTCATTTCTGAAAATAGTTTTTAATCTATGCAAATTTAAACTTCTCAAAGCTGCTAAAGCAGCGGAACTTACGTCAATAACAGTGGAAGCAGGTGTTCTAGAAGGCATTACCAAAGATGAATTTATATTCACCATCATATCGATTTTATCTTTGAAAGGAGGACAATTAATTAGTGGAATTGTCAGGTTTGCAGCCAGCGCTCCACCAAGTCCATTTGATCTACCTGCCACAGCTATTACACATCCCGGTTCAATCGAGTTGTTATATACTTCAGTTATTTCGGGAAGACGCTCTCCATTTTTGTGAGCGGAGGTAACTCTCATATCTACGTAAATATCATATTTTTCCAGATGCGATTTAATTTTTTTGCAATGTTCCAGATCAGCCGGAGAACCCATAATAATTATCACGTATCCATCCTTAATTAGATCTGCATTAAGCAAACGGTTATACATACGTGTATTCAACTCCAATTCACATTCAATGAACTTTTCTCCAAGAATTCTTTCGTAGATGTCTATATACTTTTTAGAGGCTGTTTCAATTACTTCCTGTGGTAGCATATCAGGAACTCTATCATCAACTTTATTGTTCAACAACCACTGTCTGATATACTCTTTATCCATGGAATCAACATTAGCTGGATCCTTATCGTAAGCAACTTTATCCCAGAATCTGGAAGAATCGGGAGTATGAATTTCGTCGATCAAGATCACTTTACCATCAATCAGGCCAAATTCGTATTTCGTATCGACAAGGATAATACCTTTTTCAGCTAGTTCGTTAGTGCCAAGTTCAAACAGTTTTAAAGAAATCTCTGCCATTTGATCGTATATTTCTTTGGTAGTCCAACCTTCTTTAACGAGATCCTCTGGAGTAATTTCTCGATCGTGTTCTTCTTTGGTTGTTGGAGTTAATAATGGAGTAGGAAATTTCTGATTCTGAACTAATCCATCAACAGCTTCAACACCGGAAAATATTCTTTTCCCATTCTTATAACCACGCCACATGGAACCTGTCAAATACCCTCGAACTATCATTTCTACTTTGATCGGCTGGGCTTCCTTTACCAGGCTTATATTCGGATCAACAGCTTTAATAAGATGATTATTAACGATATCTCTAGTTTTTTCAAACCAGTAGTTTGTTATCGCATTCAGCACCGCACCCTTATTGGGAATCAGATTATTCAATACGCTGTCAAAACTTGAAACACGATCCGAGACAACTATCATTCGTGTCTTATCGTCGATTCGAAAACTCTCCCTTACTTTCCCGCTATGAATCTTTTTTATCTGCGGAGTGTAGAGTTTATCTAAACAATTCATAATATCCTCTCTATTTGTTAATGCTTAAAATGTCTTAATCCTGTGAACACCATGGCAATATCCAGATCATCACAAGCTTTGATTACTTTTTTATCACGCATTGAGCCACCAGGTTGTACAATGGTTTTTATTCCAGCCTGAGATGCCGTTACAACATTATCGGGAAAAGGAAAGAATGCATCAGAAACCAGAATTGCATTCCTAAACTCCTGATCCAAATACGCTATAATATTTTCTCCATCATATTCCATTGTTAAATTTTCGGAAGCTTTATCAATTGCCAGTCTGGTTGAGATCAAGCGGTTTGGTTGACCAGCACCCATTCCCAGAAGCTGGAATATTCCCTCATCTACTTCTCTAACCAAAACTATAGAATTTGATTTAACCTGACGCATTGCTTTCAAGCCAAATTCGATCAATTCTTTTTTCTTGTTCACATCAATTTGTTTCTTAGTAACAACTTCCATTTTATCGTAAAGTTTTGTATCAGAATCTTGCAAAAGAAGTGAATTATGTAGATACTTCATATCAACTTTACTGCGACATTTATCAGGATTATATTGAACAATTCTTAGGTTTTTATGGAATTCTAAATATTTGAGAGCTTCTTCGCTAAAATCAGGTGCGACGACCACTTCCACAAATTTGCGTTTAGATTTATCTTCGTTATTCAACTCGAAAAATTCTACTGTCTCCAATTCTACGGGTTTGTTGAAAGATACTATTGAACCAAAAGCCGAAATCGGATCACCAGCCCAAGCATGTTGCAAAGCAGTTAATTGATCATCTGCTTCAGCCAGCCCACAGGAATTGCTATGTTTGATCATGCCCACACCAAAACGATCTAAGTCTTTCACGGAATCTATCGCTCCCTGAATGTCATTTAGATTGTTATAAGATATTTCCTTACCATGTAGAACTTTCATATCATATAAAGATTCATCTTTCCCTGCTTCCCGGTAGAAGAATCCTTCCTGGTGAGAATTTTCACCATAACGTAATTTCTTACCACCAGTAAAATGAAGACGAATACTCTTCTCATCTGCATTTTCATCCATTGTTGTGGCGATGATAGCATCGTAATCTGCAGTGTGATTGAAAGCCTTTCTCATTAATTTAAATCTTGTTTCGGCTGAAATTTTTCCGTCATTTTCTTTTAGTTCAGAAATTATCTTTTCATAGTCATCTACATCGTTAACAACTCCAACATATTTAAAATTCTTAGCTGCTGCCCGGATCATGGTTGGTCCACCAATGTCTATATTTTCGATGAGAGTGTCAAAATCCGCACCTGACTCTTTTACTTTATGGAAAGGATATAAATTACACACAACCAGATCAATAGGTTTAATGCTTAGTTTTGCAGCTTCTTCAGCATCTTTTTCTCGATCATATAATATAGCTGATTCTATGTTGAAAGAAATCGTTTTCATTCTACCACCGAATGCTTCCGGATTTCCTGTTACTTTTGAAATTTCTGTTACTTCAATTCCAGTTTCTTCCAATACTTTTTTTGTTCCACCAGTTGAGATGATTTCACATCCAATTTCTTTCAGTGTTTTTGCTAATTCAACAATTCCTGTTTTATCAGAAACACTTATCAATGCCCTTTTAATTCTAATCATTCTTTCTCCAAATTAGATACTAAAAAGGCGGCATAAAGCCGCCGGAAAATTATTTAACTGCAATCGCCTCGATCTCAACTCTGGCGCCTAACGGTAAGTTAACCACCTGAAATGCAGCCCGGGCTGGAAAATCCGACTTGAAGAATTTTGCATAGACATCATTCATGGCTTTGAAATCTGCGATATCGGCAAGTAAGACAGTAGTCTTAATTACATTCTCATAATTCATATCAGCTTTTTTCAATATTTCACCCATATTTTTCAATGATTGTTCAGTTTGTTCTGCGACATCATCAGAGATGAATTTACCTGTAGCAGGAACAATTGGTAGTTGACCTGAAATATACATTGTATTTCCAGCTTGAACAGCTTGAGAATAAGGTCCTACAGCTGCAGGTGCTTTTTCAGTAGCAATAATTTTTTTCATTTTTAACTCCTTATTTACATTCTATTTGTTATAATCTTTAATATAGCGTCATCAGCATTTTGCATACCATATTCACTAACTAATTGCATATTTTTAATTGAATTCTCTAAAGAATTTTCTACTACACCCTGTTCATCTTTTATGTACACGTCTTCGAGTGCTAAGAAAGCATATACGGCAGCTTCACCGGCTGCAGTTTCCAATTTAAATGAACAAGATTCTTTAGCACCGTCACAAAGTGTACCGGTAAGACTAGCAATAAGACTCTTCATAGCACCTTCGATCTGTTCTCTTGTTCCCCCCAGCAACCAGGTTATACCAGCGGTAGCACCTAGTCCTGCAGAGACACTGCATCCACAAATGGGAGATAATTTCCCCATAAACTGTTTCACGAATACATTAATAAGATGACTAAGGGCAATAGCGCGCATCAGTTCAATTTCTGATTTTTTATGTTGATCGGCAACCAATGCAATAGGCAAGATGGCAGTAATTCCCTGATTACCACTACCACAACTGGTCATCACCGGCATATTAACTCCACCCATCCGTGAATCTGAAGCTGCTGCAACCATCATTTTAATCCGATTTATGATATCATTACAAATCATACCTTTATTCATCAAACTCCACATACCACTTCCAATACCTAAACCAACTTTATTATTCAAACCATATTCAGCCATTTTCATATTCATCTCAATACCATCTCTCAAAAAGGAGATCTCATCAAGTTCCATATTATCAACTGCATCAAGGATATCCGTAAGACCTATTTTTGGTATATTACCACACTTATTATCTTTAACGTCATCGGTAGCAGATTCAAATACTTTTTTACCATTCACTTCCAGCAAGATCATATTAGTATGACCATTCGCAATAACCGCGACTGCAGTATCTTTTCCAGTTTTAACTGTAGCTTTTACATAAACTGATTGATCTATTTCAATGAATTCGGCTTTTACTCTTTTTTGTGACACCATATCCTTTGCTATTGCTAACTGCCTGGGAGATACATCTTCTAGAAGACGCAATTGATCTTTTGGTTCGTCAACGATAGTCCCTAAAGCAGCTGCAATTAAAATGCCTTTTTCTCCAGTATTTGGAATTCCCACTGCACTGGCATTTTTAAAGAAAGCCTTACTGATCTGAACATGCACTTGATCAGGTTTATCTGGTAATTCTTTTGCTGCTCTGGAACAAGCTAAAGCTATAGCAACAGGCTCTGTACAGCCAGTAGCGGGTTTAACTTGTTTTCTTATAATTTCTAATAATAATTTTTTATCCATTAACTTAATACCTTCAAAATATTTTTTTTACCAAACTCTTTGTATGTTTAATATCGTCAATTTCTTTAATTATAAGAATCAAAATAAATTTACCTTATAAATTAATGCTCGAAGTTACATGTTTTACAATATTCCTAAAAATCTTCAATCCAGCACCATCTTCGGAAATATCAGGATTCTGCCTTTTTAATTGTCCCCAGTTAGGATGATTGTATAAACTAAGGAAAGCTTCCGGATGAGGCATCATACCCAGTACCTGTCCGCTGGGATCAGTTAGCGCTGCGCAATCAAGATCTGCTCCATTGGGATTCAATGGATATTCGGAAGTAATATTTCCATCTGCATCACAATAACTGAAAGCATTCATATTTTGATTTAATATTTCAGTTTTTATACCTTTATCTTTGATGATAAGTTTTCCTTCTCCATGACGCACCGGGCAGGGCATTACGTCGATATCTTTTAAAAATGGGGTTTTACAGTTAGGATTTTTCTTCAGATAGATCCATCGATCTTCATATTTTGCTGAATTATTTCTTGTAAGTGTTACTTCCTGATCAAAATTCCCTTTAGTATTTGGAAGAAGTCCCATCTTCACAAGGAACTGAAAGCCATTGCAAATTCCTAAAATAAATTTACCATTATTCAAGAAAATCTTAATCTCTTCCAAAAGAGTTTTACCGGAATCCATTTTCTTGTATTTCATTTTATTGGCTAAAACTTTACCGGAACCCAGGTCATCACCAAATGAAAATCCACCTGGAAAATTTAAAACATCAAAATTATGAATGCTGGTAATGCCATTAAATATATCATTGAGATGATAGATTTCTGCTTCAGCTTCAGCTAATTTGTAAGCTGCAGCCATCTCTTCTTCACAGTTTATACCAAAACCTGTAATTACTAATGCTTTAACTTTTTTCATAATTTCCTTTTTTTTGCAACGAACAAAAACGAACAAAATCTACCTGCTTCTACTAATTCCCCTCTTTTTGTCAAATAGAGAGGTTGGGGGGTGAATTCTCCAATCCATCTTCCCAAGCTGTTCTCAACTTACTTATTTCTATATTGATAGCTTCTTCATTTTTTGATTTAACCATTAGGTTTTGGTTAAAAGTTACTTTTCCCAACAGAATTGCATCAACCTCAAATATCTTTTCAAACTCAGCTTTATTTTCCGGTTTCACACTCACAACGAAACGGGAATGTGATTCGGCAAAGAGGATAGCATTTAGTGTTAAAATTTCGATTTTTTCTAAATTTGTTTCCGCACCAAATCCACCACCAAAAGCTGATTCAGTGAGTGCAACTGCCAAACCTCCATCTGAAATGTCGTGGTTCGATTCTATCAGATTTTGCTGATTTGCTTCAATTACTTTTTCATAAATCCGCTTAGAATCTTCTTTTCGAACCTTGGGAACATTTGCCCCAAGTTCATCGAATAATCTATAAAATTCAGAAGCTCCCAGTTCATTATATGTTTTCCCAATTTGATAGATCAGATCACCGTCAGCTTTGAAATCACTGGTAACAGTTTTACGAATATCATCCACCTTGGCAACAATTGAATAAAGAATTGTTGGTGGAACAGAGATTTTGATATCGCCAGCTTTGAAATCATTTTTCATGCTGTCTTTGCCGGAAGTCATCGGGATGTTATAGAAAGTAGACATATCAAAAAGAGCCTGGTTCATCTGCACCAGTTTTGCTAATTTCAATTTTCCATCAGGATTTGCAACCGGATCGTATAGCGAATCTGGAACACAAAAATTATCGTTAACCGTCCAGAATCGATTTGTTTTATCTTTAGGATCAGGAAGTTTTCCACCAACAGCAATTATCTGCCGGATCGCTTCATCAAAAGCTCCGGCACTCATCTGGTAAGCATCAATATCACTGTAACGTGGAATTATTCCATTGGAAACAGCAACTCCAGCAAAACTGTCAAAGTTCAATCGCATCACAGCAGCATCCTGAGGGGCTTTTCCAGTTGGGCCCATCAACGGTTTGATGGTCGTTTTTCCTTTCACTTCATGGTCGTATTGGCGGATCACATTTTCACGAGAGCAGATATTCAAACTTCCCATTAACTTCTCTAAGATATTATTGTAATTCAGGATTTCTGGAAGTTGTGGTTCTTGCAGATCAGGCTTTTCCCACACAGCTTCCATATATTTCTTTGGCACACCTTCGTGCAGGAATTCCATCTCAAGAAACGCTACAGATTTGTTATCATATCGAACATCAATAAATCCATCATCTGTAAAGATTCCAATATCGGAAAGTTCAACTTCTCGCATATTCGCAAGTTGATAAAGTTCACCTTTTTTATTTTTTGTTACAACAAAAGTCATACGTTCCTGTGATTCGGAAATGAAGATCTCCCAGGGTTTAAGATTGGCATATTTCAGAGGAACTTTTTCCAGGTTTACAATAGCACCACCGGATATTGTCGCCAACTCTCCAATTGAAGAAGAAAGTCCTCCGGCACCATTATCGGTGGAACTTTTAATCAAACCCTTTTTCACAGCTTCCTGCATAAAATCACCCAGAAGTTTTTGTGTGATCGGGCTGCCGATCTGAACGGCTGATTGCGGTGAATTTTCATCAATTTCTGCTGATGAGAAAGTAGCACCATGAATTCCGTCTTTGCCCACGCGTCCACCTGCCATAATGATCAAATCTCCAGCATCAATAGGTTTAAGCCAGGAATTCATATCATTGAGTGTATATGGCATCACGCCAGCTGTACCGCAATATACCAGCGGTTTACCGCTGTATCGATCATCAAAGATGATCGAGCCGTTCACCGTTGGGATACCAGATTTATTGCCTCCATCTTCTATTCCATGTCGTACACCTTCCATAATTCTACGCGGATGAAGCTGCCCGGGTAATAATTTTTTAGCATAGAATGGAGAGCCAAAACAGAGGACATTGGTATTAAATAACAATTTTGCACCACCAATTCCTGTTCCCAGCGGATCCCGATTATTACCCAGAATCCCGGTAATAGCTCCGCCGTACGGATCTATCGCAGAAGGTGAATTATGAGTTTCCACCTTCCACACGAAAACCGAATCATCATCTATCTTCACAACTCCGGCATTATCGGTAAAGATCTTTAAGAGCCAGTTATTTCCAGCTTTCTCCAATCTTTCCCGAATGATCTCAGTTGATCTTCGAATGTATGTTTTAAAGAGTGAATCAATAGTTTTTTCTTCTCCGGTTTCTTTATTAATGTATTTGATAATTGCTGAAAATTCCTTATGCTTACAATGTTCACTCCAGGTTTGTGCCAGTATTTCAAGTTCACAGTCAGTAGGTTCTGGTGAAAGACATTTTTCAGCACGATACTTTTGTACTTTTTTATCAGCAAAATGAGCTTTGATCACAAGCATTTCTTCTAAGTTCAATGAAAGCAGCATATCTTTGGAAAGTTTTAATAATTTTTCATCTTCCAAGTCTAAAGAAATGATCTTTACACTATTATCATAAGCAATTTTTACCTCAGGGATATAATCAACCATTCCCTTATACTTGCCATATTCAAAATGATGAATGAGTTTATTACCCAGCTGCTTTCCCGCTAATTCTTTCAACTCAGGATCACTTAATTCATTTTCAAACAGGTAGATATCCTCAGTGTAGATATGCTGGGTATTAACATCCAGATCAAGATCAAGAATATCAATTAAGGTCTTTTGAGCAGATATTCCTTCATCATCAGTTACACCTGGCATTTTAGCTACCTGCACAAATGATCTAAAGCCTGGATTCCGGTAAAAAGAATTTATATAAGAATCATGAATTATTTCATCTGTTAAACCAAGGTTAGTAAATTTTTCGATCTCTTCTCGAGATAGATCATAACTGATATTAAAGATCTTCCCAGTCTTTACCTTACCAGTTGCAATTCCCAGGAAATCTGCCGCAGATTGCCGGATCTTTTCTCCCTGCACATCCCTAATTTTTTCTTTCAGAACAAGTTGAATTTGATTTTTCAAATTCTCTCCAAAGTTAGTTCTTTCTATTTCATTAAAATCATTTTTTTCACAGATGAATAATCTTCAGTATCTAGCTTATAGAAGTAAACTCCGCTGGAAACCGACCTGCCCTCTGAATCTTTACCATTCCATACAATATTATGATGACCAGCAATTTTCTCACCATCTTCAAGTGTTAGTACTTTCTGACCTTTAATATTGAATATTTCCAATTTCACTTTAGAATTGTTATTCAGATCATAGCTAATTGTTGTTGTAGGATTAAATGGATTTGGGTAGTTATTATGAAGTTTAGTTGTCTCAGGAATTATTATTGGATCTCCTGAATTTGTACAAACAAATTCAAAGTTGATTTCAAGCGTTTCACCATCACCAACTACAATGCTTTCTACAAACACAACTTCATATCCGTCAACTACACAATTCACAATCGGATATGTACATCCGGCAATATCCATCGAATAAAATCCTGACGCATCAGAAATTGCTTCAAACATTCCAGCAGTAATTACGGCTCCTTCCATCGGATCACCAGTGTCTGCAGAAGTCACAGTACCTTCGATTATTCCCCAGAAAGGATAATTTTCGGTGAAAATATATTGAACTTCAGCTGTTCCAACTGAGCGTTCCCAAACACGCACATCATCAATTTTCCCATCAATTGTATTAGCATCGGAATGTCCAATCTGGAAGCCACCCCAGGCTATTGGGGCTGTCATATTATCACGTTGAGCAATTTTATTACCGTTTCTAAATAAGCTGGCATATCCATTATCATATGAAAACGTGAAGAAATTCCATTCATCTAAAACAACACCTTCCGAGCATGTGTTGGGAGTAAACCTAGTACTTGTATTCGTTCCTGTGTATATTGTTCCCTCATTAGTTGAATGGAAATTAAAAGCATCCCAGCCAACTGTCGAGCGCACCTGCTGGTTCCAGTTAAATAAAGAATCTGGTAATAGCCACCAACTGACTGTGAATGCTTCTGGTGCAGTCGTGAAAACATCCGGTGCTACAATATATTCTGCTTCTTCATCATATTCTGCACACAAACCGATCACACCATCAGAAGCAAAAGTAATGTCACCATTAATTTGACCATCGTTGCCGTTTCCACTGGAATCAGTTGCATCTCCATTCAGCTCATAATAACCGACAATATCTGTGAACATGGTATTCCCATCTTCATATTCCAAGCTTGATATTGCTGATTCTCCAGTTGTAAATAAGGCAGAAACACCAATTTCATGCGTTCCTGAACCAACTGATGCAACATCATAAAATACTTCACTCACTAATGCAATGGGAGTAATCATATCATCAACATATACATTATATCCCTGGAAACTGCGATTTTCCAGGTCGGCAAGAACTGCATCCCAATAAACCATGTAATTAATCACTCCAACTCCCTGAACATCAAAGATCATTTCATACAACATCCCTTGCAATGATGATTGTTCCAGGATTTCAATATCTTCTAAAACATAATCCTCGAAATTTGGTTTGGATACTGTAAAAGTGTAAACTCCCTTGAAAATTTCAGGGAACAAGACATTATTGTTTTCGACTATATCTGTATAATCATATATGCTATTAGGGCACTCTTGATTCTTAAGATTAACTATTGCACCATCTGGACTATCACCGCTATTGGTAAAAACCATCACATCTACAGGAACATGTTTATCTTTAAAGAGTTCATCTGAAAATGTGGGTGCTGATATAACATTATCTGCATAAACAGCTCGCACTACATACTTGTAAATACCTTCATCAATAACTGACCAGACAGCATCTTCATAAGAATTATCAGTAACGCTTGAAATTACCATAGCCCAATTTTCTACATTACTCTCATCTCCACTTTCTCCAATATAAATATTATATCCTGTAAGCTCTCGGTTATTTGATTGAAAATTTTTGTTAACACGCTGGTTTCTGACGAATGTAGGTTCATCCCAAGAGATCAGAGCATTGCCATTATCCAGAATTTCAGCTTCTACATTTACAGGAGCATAAATCAATTCCTGCATATCGGCATTTGCAGTTGTATTACCACCATTTGATACTACGATACCAGTTTGAACAACACTTGAGTAACCATCTGCTTCAAATACTACATCATATGAATTTGGATAAGCATCAATAGTATAAGTACCATCTGTTTCAGTAGTAGTTTGATAAACTCCAGAAGTTACAATCGCACCACCTATAGGAATTGAGTTTACCGGATCATAAACCGTTCCCAAAATTGTTCCCATTCCACCGGTTTCATCGTAACTATAAAGTGTTATCCAACCAGTTATATGTTGAGGATTATTGAGACTATTACCATTATCCAATAATGTAAACCAGTTTTCTGCAACAGGAATATCAAATTCGGAAGCTCCACTTTCCACATCGATTTGTTCATTAAAAGACGAAAAATTATTTCCGGTAATGTACTTATCATATTCTGTTTCAGATGTCATTAGAAAGTTGATCAATCCATTATCTCGTCTATGATTAAAATATGAATTATCTGTATCATCCATAGCAATTAGACCTCTTACCACCTGATTTTCTGCTGTGAAATCGGCAAAAATCTTATAATCGTCATTTGTATCTCCGGGAATTGCTATAGAAGTAAAATCTAATGAAGGCATCGTTCCTGAAAGTGTAATTGCATGTGTATAAGTTTGCCCGGGTACAGTATTGGCAACTATCTGTTGGTAACTCGTATTTCCTATAGAAGATGAAACCGAAGCTGAATAACTTCTGTCATCACCAACGATGAATGTGCACAAACCATCATTATCTGTAAAACCGACATTATCGGAAGTATTTCCAGGTGTAGTTGCTAGAACTATTCTTGCACCATCAACTGGGTCATCATTGGAATCCAATACATAAATTTCCAGGGTAGCCCAACCTTCTGAATATGTATCAGTAACAGACGTTAAAACACCGTCACTGCGAATTTCAAAAACAGAACCAAAAACTTTTCCCCAGCCGTTTTCATAAACCAGCGGATTATTGATATAACCATTTACCGGTTCCCACATAACCCATTCTTCATCCCAGAATTCGTTCCAGGTATGATCGCCGGAAATGCTTAGAATTCCGGTACTAGGGATCAATGCTAAACGGGTTGCGGCTGAAGTAAAATCGGAATATTCACCACAGCGGCCGATATGCTTTGCATATATACGCACAGGTTGATGCGGACGTTCGTAATTGGAAGTAAACACCATAGATTGAGTGATCCATCTTTTTATCGCTCCCACTGCAGTATTCATGTCCAGGTTGGTTCCGTTCCAGGCGACATCGCAATCCTGCAGATAATACTTTAATTTTGGATAGCCTTCATCATTGTGGTTATAAAGATAATCTCGCCAGAAAAAGCCTTCTTCAGGACCTGTGATATTATTGTTATGTAAGCTGTTACTCTCAATGATCGTAGGATCGATGAAAGCAGGAATCTCATCTGTGATTTTGGGATGGACCAGATACCAGTAATAAACTTCTTTAGGAACTTCCATCTGGTAAAGATTACCTTCAATATCTTCCTTCCAATATTTTGTAGTAGAATAGTAATCTTCATCTGTATAGGAATGACCATAATCTATCACCTCTACGTAGGAAAGGTCATTATCAATCTCATAGATAAGAAAGGCGTTATCCAAAAAAAGTTCAGCATAAGCATAAGGTGATGAAAGATATTCGACTGATGAATGAGCTACTGAGAATGCGATTTCATCAATGTATGGGTCTACAGCATCATTGATAACTCCAGCCCATTTTGTTTGGTTTTCAGGAGTCAATTGACTAAGTGTATTTTCCAAATCAGTTCTAATCCAAGCTGGGGATTTGGCAACTGCCGCTTCTGATTCTACAGATAGTGTAAGAAGATTTGAAATATAATCTAAAGTTCCATCACCTGTATTGAATTTCACTCCAAGATAACTGTTAGAAGAAATATAAGTGTCAAAATAAATCGAATCGACAGCAGTCCAGGTATCACGATTAATAGGATCGGTTCTTGATCCTGTTCTATCGATTAGTGGAGGAACATATTCCGGTGCAACTCCACTATAACCATCGATTGCAGGTTCCAATTCTTTGGTAGTTAATCCACGTTCATTTGCTGATAATGTGAATGAAACAACTAATAATGCTAATAAAATAAATAAGTGTTTTCTCATTTTCATCTCCCTATTTTTTTAGATTTCAAATTCGAATTTCTTTGGGAATGCTCCCAGAGAATTTATAATAATTTTTTTCTCTTCAATAACAAAACCGACAATTTTAGCTTTTACAGATAATGCATCCACGATTTTATCAGCATCATCCTTTTCTACTACGATAACCATTCCATTACCCATATTCCATGTTTTATATGCTTCTATTTCAGAAACATCACCGATTTTCTGGATCTCTTTTACCATTGGTGATGGAGAAAACAGATCATTGAATTCTGCACCTAAACCTGTATTTTTAAGTATCCTGTTAACATTTCCGGGAATTCCACCACCAGTAATATGAGCAATTCCCAGAATATTGTACTTACGCTCTTCACCAAATCTTCCTAGCAATTCTAAAAGAGCTGAAGAATAAATTTTTGATGGTTTAAGTATCATCTCTCCCCAACTCTTATTAAAAGGAGATGGTTCGTTATAGATATTTTCGTCAAATTCTTTTTCGAGGATATATCTAACTAGTGAAAAACCATTAGAGCGAAATCCCTTTTCCTGCAAAGCTATGATAACATTACCAGCTCTAATATTATTTCCTGATATGATTTTTCCTTTTTCTAGCACTCCAACTGCAGTTGCATTCCAGACATTACCATTAACTGATTTCCCCACTTCTGCAATCTCACCACCCGGAATTACAACTTTTTGTTCATTACAAGCTTTTGCCAGTCCTTTCATCAGATCATACGTAATGTCGGGATCAACTTTGTTAGTATCAAGTGTGTTGGTTATAGAAATTGTTTCAGCACCTAAGCAGATAGCATCATCTGCTACCATTGCCAGCAGATCATAACCAAGAGTATCAAATTTCCCGATCTTATGAGCAACTTCCATTTTTGTACCAACTCCATCATCACCTTGAACAATATAGAAATCACCCATATCAAGCATCCCTGCAAAAGACCCTTCATCAGTGACCGGTTCACCTATCATTCCTTTTCTTGAAGAAAAGGTCGATCTAGCAAAACGATATGCTATTCTAGATGCCTTATTGCCCATATTAATGTCTACACCAGCTTGTTTATAATCAGCCATTATTACTCCATATAAATTTAATAATTCTATTCTGATGAGTTATACTCATTATTATCTGTGTTTTCTGTACCTACAAATATATCATGAGGTTTACCTTCTCTTATAGAAAGAGCAGATACAACCTCGAGTTCAGCTAATTGATGAAATTCAGGAATATTCATGGCACCACATGTTCCCATAGAAGATTTGATCTTTGCCAGGGTCTCTTCCAGATTATCACGTAAATGACCAGCATATTCTACCAGACCTTCAACACCTTCCACAAATTTCCCCTGGTTATAACGCCTTGCTTTCCAGTTTTGAGCTCTAGCTGAGCCTTCTCCCCAATATGGTTTCATCACACGATTATTAACAACGATCTTATCAGTTGGTGATTCATCCATCCTGGCAAAATAGCGACCCATCATTACATAATCTGCTCCAAGAGCTAAAGCTATAGTAACATCTTTAGTACTTGTTACTCCACCATCAGCAGCAATAGGAATATATTTTCCTGTCTCGGTGAAATATTTATCTCTCTCTTCCACTACATCGATAATAGTTGTGGCAAGACCGCGTCCTGTACCTTTCTGCTCCTGAGTAATGCAGATCGAACCGCCTCCCATCCCAACTTTTATGGCCTTTGCTCCTGCTTCCACCAGGAAGCGGAAACCTTCCTTCGTAATAATATTCCCACCAATTACCGGGATTGCTGGATAATTCTCATTTATCCATTTTATTGCATCAGCCTGATATTGTGTATATCCATCGGAAGAATCAATTGCCAAAACATCTACACCGGACTTTACTAAAGCTTCAACACGTTCTTTATGATCATGAGTATTTATCGCAGCAACTGAGACCAGCCTTTTATTTTCATCATGAACTTCTAAAGGGAAATCAAGTTGATCATTAATATCTTTGCGGAATACCATTGATACTAATTTTCCCTGATCATCCAATATTGGTAATATTGATTTATGACTTTCTAAAAGTGCATTATTAGCCTCTTTTAAATCTGTGATATTAATTCCAACTTCAATATTTTCTTTATTGATCATCCTCTCTTTAATCAAACAATCAGAATGGAGCGAGATATCGTAATCCCATTTGGAAATAAGTCCCAGAAACAGTCCATTATCATCAACAACCGGGAAAGTAGAATGTCCAGATCTTTTTCGAATCTCAAACATCTCCTTTACCTTCATGTCAATCTTCATTTTTTGCGGTTTTACAAAACCTGCTTTATGGTTTTTTACCTTTTTTACCATATTTGCTTCGGATTCAATAGTCTGCGAACAAAATAAAAATGCTGTACCACCAAGTTTAGCAAGTTCAATTCCCATCCGTGCACCAGATACTGACTGCATTGCAGCAGAAACAAGCGGGACATTCAAGTAATATTTTTTCTTATTATCTTCTGAATACACAAGTGGCGTTCGCAATGATATGCTATCAGGACTGCAATCAACTGAAGTGTATCCAGGTAGTAATCTATATTCCATTAAAGTCCTTGATGATTCAGTTATAATTCTCTTTGCCATATATTCTCCTATTTTAAAATTATTAATTTAAATTAAAGAAAGCATTGAATAAATCTCCTCTTGAGAGGAGTACGGCTTTAGCCGGGAGGTATGTTCTCTTCTATCCACTCTTTTAGAAAATCAATACAACCTTGCATATTATTTTTCACATCTCTATCTCTAAATCGAATAAATCTAACACCTAAGCTTTCTAGTTTTTTTGTCTGAACTTATCATATTGCACTTTATCATTATGACTCGAACCATCAATTTCTATCACTAATAATAATTTAAGGCAAAAGAAATCAACTATAAAATTATCTATTGGTTTCTGCCGATGAAAATCAAAGCCCAACTTTTTATCCTTTAACTGGAGCCACAATAACACTTCTGATAAAGTTGAATTATTCCTTAAGTGCTTTGCTCTATCTTTTAGTTTAGGATTATATTTTAAATAACTCATAAATTAATGTGAAAATACACACCCTGTCTCTGACCACTTAATTAGTGGTTCAGATCCACCCCTCTGATAGAGGGGATTAAAATTACTTCAGCTTTCATTATTCAATATCTATACTTTTATCTTCAGCTCTTCGACTAGATACTTCTTTTCACAATAAACACATCGGGCAGTTACTGATCCAGCTTTATGAATATAGTATTTTGATGGAATATCTTCTATGTTTGTAATACATTTTGGATTTGGACAAATAATATGTTCTTCAATGTATTCTGGAATTTCTAACGATGATTTGTTTACAACTTCAAAATCATTGATAATGATCAGAGTAGCACTCGGAGCTATAAGAGCTATACTATTAACCTCTTTTTTAGATAATTCACGATTTTCGATCTTGAGAATATCTTTCCTACCAAGTTTATTACTTTCAAGATTCATCCCGATCATTACTGAATTATCACCTGCTAAACTAAGAATTTCAATTACCTTTAATACTTTCCCAGCAGCAATATGATCGATCACAGTTCCATTCTTAATAGCATTTACTTTTATTGTTTTAACCAGACTCATCCTACACCTCCTCTAAGAGAATTGATATTATTGCCTGTCTTGCATAAACTCCGTTTTTTGCTTGTGGAAAGTAGTAAGCAAATTCTGTATCATCAACATCGGTATGAATTTCATCAACTCTGGGGAGGGGATGTAGAACTTTGAAATTTTCTTTTACATTTTGCAGCATTTTTTTATTTAATACATAAGATCCTTTAACTTTTTCATAATCTTCCGGATCTGCAAAACGTTCTCTCTGGACCCTTGTAACGTAGAGTATATCAAGATCATCAATATTCCCCTCGATATCATTAAATTCTTCAAACTTGATATCTTTCTCGGCAAGATCATCTTTAATGTACTGAGGCATCTGTAAGAACGAGGGAGATATGAATTTAAATTCAGCTCCAAATATTGCCATTGCTTGAGCCAGTGAATGCACAGTTCTTCCAAAACGAAGATCACCCGCTAAGCCAATTTTCAAATTGTCCAATTTTCCCTGAGTTTTTATAATAGAATAAAGGTCCAGTAAAGCTTGTGTTGGATGCTGATTAGCTCCATCACCGGCATTCACGACAGGGAGATCAACAACTTCTGCTGCATACCTGGCTGCTCCTTCAATTGGACTTCTCATAATAATAATATCAGAATATTGAGCAATTGTCTGTAAAGTATCAGCGAAAGTTTCACCTTTTTTCGCAGAAGTATTTCCTGTCCCACTCATGATGATTGTATCTCCATTCATCCTCTTCATGGCGGTATCAAATGAGAACATGGTTCTGGTGGAAGGTTCAAAGAAAAGAAGAGCTGCTAGTTTCCTCTGCATATTAGGAATTATCTCTCCCTTCTCTATCTTTGCAGCTGTATCCATCAGCCGCATAATATCTTCTTTACTCAAATCTCTCATTGAAATCAGATTTTTCATTTATTCCTCCTATTATTAGCCATTAATTAACACGAATGTACACAAAAAATTTCTTAAAGTAATTTTTTAAATTATAATTCAACATTTTTTACTATTCTAAATCCACCCCATCTAAGATAATAATATGAATGTAAAGCATCACGATGTGAAACACGACAACTACTATAACCATATGTGTAAGGAGCACCTCGTATTATACGCCAAGAACCACTAATTGGACCCTGGGGATTTTCATTTGGGCTATTACTATAATAATCAGCACTATACCAATCATTGCACCATTCCCACACATTACCTGTCATATCATAGATACCAAGTTGATTAGGTAATTTTGTGCTTACCTCGTGAGCATGAGTAGAGGAATTATCATTAAACCAAGCATAATCTCCGAGATGATCAGTAGTACCAGAATATTTATAATTATCTGTCCAATTAACTCCACCGCGTGCTGCGAATTCCCATTCAGCTTCTGTAGGTAGTCGATAACCGTCAGCATAAAAATCACAACTCCAATCAATTAGGTCATAGCAAGGTGTAAGATTATCTTGTTCACTTTTCAGATTACAAAAAGTTACAGCATCATACCAAGTTACATAATATACTGGATAATTTTTCCCAATTCCATAAGAATAAGCTGGGTTTTCATCGACAACTTCTTCATATTCAGCTTGTGTAACTTCTGTAATTCCCATATAAAAACTATTTAAAGTTACATTATGAATCGGCAATTCATCGTCTTCTCCTTCATTAAAATGGTCACCCATATCAAATGTACAACCTTCTACAAAAACAAAACCCTGTGGTAAACTAGGATCAACCTCAGTTGGTGTTTTTTCGCAACTAATGAGAATAAATAAATTTATTAATAGTAATCCAAGTAACATTTTCATATTTTCTCCTTTTCAGATTTTAATATTGAATACTAAATTTCTGATTGTTCTCAACTCACACTTCGTTGCGAGTCAAGTCCAATCTCCGTATTCAATTAATAATTATTAATTATTAATTCTCTTCTGAAATGCTTTCCAGGCTCGTTCTCGATAAAGTTTCGCTTCAGCTTTCGGGTCATCTGCCTGTAAGATTCCTCTTCCCACAATTATGCAATCTGCACCTCCACCAACTGCGTCCTCAATAGTAAGATATTGCTGTCCCATTGCATCGGAACCTGCTTCTTTTTTCACTCCCGGCATCATAAGAAGTTCACTTCCCGGAAATTTGGCTTTAAATCTTCTTATATCTTCCACACTGCTGCCATGTCCGATAAAACCAGCTACCCATTGGGGATTATTTTTAGCAGCTTCGAAGCATTTGCGAGTGTATGTTTCATTTAACAGATTACCCTTGGAACTCATGCGAGCTAACACGAATCCCGCATGTCCTTCAATGCCTTCGAACAATCCTTTTAAGATTAATTCACCTGCAACCATGTGGACTGTAACGTACTCTGCCCAATCCGCAATTTTATAAACACCATTTCTAAATTGATGTCGAACCGTGTTACCTATGTCAGCAAATTTACGATCTTCAAAGATCAGGAAATTCTGTCGTTTTGCATATTCCTGCAGTTTGGGAACGAATTTTTCATCATAATCATTAATAATATCCACATGAGTTTTAAGCATAACTATCTCATCACCAACTTTATCCAGCATTGCGAAAAATTCATTTTGAGTTGTTACATCAAGCGAAAGAACCAGATTAGATTCTTTTTCATTCATTTTATCTAATAGTTTTTTTATTAATGGATTTATATATTTTTCTTTCTTTGCAGGTTTTGTCAAGCTGGATGTAAATTCCTCAACCTCTTTCACTTTTTCAGCAGTGATCAAATCTTTATCTTTCAATAACTGAACTATCTCTTCAAGCGAGATCAAACTGTGAAGCTTATAACCATCTTTAGCAAGTTCCTCTGTTCCGTTGGAGCTTCTGTCTATCACAACTACAAAATCTTCAATTACGATTCCCTCTTTTTCATATTTTTCAGCAGTTTCAATTTTACTTGCTCCGGTTGTTATCAGATCATCGATCACCAGACATTTGGCACCTTTCTCAAATTTACCGATAACGTTGTTGCCGGTTCCATACGCTTTCTCTTCCTTGCGCATATACACTAGAGGTTTTTTCATTTTAGATGCAACAAGTGAAGCAATTGGCAAAGCTGTGTAAGGAATTCCTGTGATTACATCAAATTCCATATCTTTGATTCTTTCAACTAATAGATCAGAGATTCCTTCTAATATGTATGGGAAACTGATCATATCACGCAGATCAAAATAGAATGGTGATGTGAGTCCGCTTTTTAGTGTGAATCTGCCAAATTTGATAGCTCCAATTTTTTCCAGTTCCAGAACAAATTGCTCTTTTGTCATTTTTACTCCTTTTATTTTTTGCTACGCAGCCCCAATTAATTTATTAATACTTTTCACTGTATAAATAATTATAAATATATGAAATATAAATATAAACATAACCAAACAAAATTCTAATAAACTTGAGCTAGTATGAATTATTTTTGAGAAAATTAAGCAAAGTGCATCAATGAGAACCCCAAAACCAAGAATCTTTGTAGAATTTAGAATAATTTGTTTATTATAAATAATTTGTTGTTTGTATTCCATATAATTTGTAAATAATGATTTTACTACTGAATTACTTATCTTTGAAATCTGTATCCATAGCTCTTCATAAGGCATTTTTTCGAATTTTTCGACATCATCAGCGTGCAAACCTCCAATTAAGATAGGATCAGTCATTCCATTTTTCAAAAAGTCGATTTTATTTTGAATTGATTGAATTTTAAATATACCAAATACTCCAACAATAGCAAGAATTGCTGCATTTGCCTGTAATAATGCAGAAAATAAGTAAATTGATGTATATTCATAAAAAACATTTGTTAATAATTCTTCAAACATTCTATTCTCCTTTTCTCATTCATTTCAGGATTATTCCACATTGAGTTCATATTTCCTTCCATTAATAAAAACTGTATTTATTTGTGCTTTAACCATACTCCCATCAAATGGTGAATATTTTGCCTTACTTTTAAACAAGGCGGAAATTATTGGAGATTCATTTTCTGTATCAATTACTGCCAGATCTGCAAAATATCCTTTTGTAATCTTTCCCCGATTTTCAAAGCTAAATATTTCTGCCGGTTTAGTGCTTGTAAGTTCTACTAATCTCTTGATTGGAATTTCACGTTCATCAAATTCTGTTATAATGATTGGTAGAGCTGTTTCGAGCCCGGGGAAACCGGATGGAGCAATTGAGTAATCCTCAATCTTTTCATCAATTGTATGCGGAGCATGGTCACTTCCTACACAATCAATTGTGCCATCAATTACTGCTTCAAGTAAAGCGTTATTATCATCTTTAGTTCTAAGTGGCGGATTTACTTTCCCAAAGTTTCCAACCTGCTTTAAAATTGTCTCATCCAATATAAGATGGTGTGGTGTTACTTCGCAGTAAATATTCTTATTACTTTCTTTCGCAACTCTTATCAATTTTATTTCTTCTTTAGTGGATACGTGACAAATATAAAGTTTATTACCAATTTCATTTGCTATTCTCAAAACAAGTTCGGTTCCTTTAATCGCGCATTCTCTGTTACGTAAAATGTTATGAATTTGAATAGATTTCTCAGCAATTTTCTGCTGCCATTTATCTAGACAGCTCTGCAGTTCAGTGTGAACAAGAACGACTTTATCATATTTTTTTGCTAATTTAAAAATCTCTTTTAGTTTATTCTCATCAGTAATTACTTCATTTGAACTGGAGCCAGCTAAAAAAATCTTTATTCCTGCAACATCAGTTGGATCACTAGCAAGAATTTGTTCTAATTCCTGCAAATTATTTTCAGTAGCTCCCAGGTGGAATTTGTAATTTATTTTTGCTTTTTTTGCAGCTTCTCTTTTAGCATTTAATCCATGTAAGTTTGTTGTTGCAGGTTTTGTATTTGGCATATCTATAATTGTTGTCACTCCACCTGCAATTGCTGCTTTTGATACAGTTTCCCATGTTTCTTTATGAACCATTTCCATATCACGTACATGAACATGAGGATCAATCATACCAGGTATAACCAGCAATCCTGAGCAATCTAACATTTCATCATGTGCTGGTTGCTTTGATCCAATATATTCAATCAGCTCATCCTTTAACAGGATGTTCTTGATTCCTTCAGAAGTTTGACAATTCAGTAATAGTATTTTCATTATTTCTTATACTCAACCACTGCGAAGGTCTTTGACCATTTGCAAGGTTTATTTTGTTCGAGTTTGTTCGATGCTAATAAACTCAAAATTTAATCCTCTTCCCTGATGCATCTCTATGATATTTCCCGAATTCAGTTAACTTTTCTACTTTCCTTTTAGAAAGTACAGGTCCTTCCACACAAAGCCTGATCCCACTTGGATCCATTGTGCAGCTTCCGCAAATACCAACTGCACATTTCATATATCTCTCAAACAGGAATTCGTATTCCAGATCACCTATCACATTCTGTAAAGCTTTCATCATCAATTCAGGTCCGGAGGCATATACAAAATCAAATTTCCCTTGTGCTATGATCTTCTGAGCAATCTCAACAGCTGTTCCTGCTTCACCCAATGTGCCATCATCGGTTGTATTTATAACATTGATATTTAGATTTTTAAAACTATTGTCAAAAACATGTTCTGCTCTTGTGCACGCTCCGTTTATCAATGTTATATCAGCTCCAGTTTCCAGCAATACTTTAGCTAAGAAATTAAAAGTTGGAACTGCATAACCACCACCAACCAGCAAAACTTTTTTATTAGACACAAAAAAAGAGGAGCCATAAGCACCTCTTATTGAAACATAATCTCCAACGCATTTTTGGAAAAGTCGTGTAGTAAAATCTCCTATTCTTTTTACTGTAATAGAAAATTCATTTTTACTACAATCTGATATAGAGAAGGGTTTTTCTCCACCTTCGAAATCCGTGAGCATGATAAATTGACCCGGCTTTGCACCAAGAGAATGATTAAACGTGAATGTTTTGATATCTCTTGTTTCATCAACTATTTTTGCAATTTTTAAAGTTATTCTTTTTTCCATTTCTAATTTCTCATTTCACATTTTTAATTTTTCTAACTTCGGAATTTCTTGCAAAGAGGCATATCCATTCTCTGCCATAAATTCCATAATTTCACTATTTATCTTGTTGAAAACTTCAATTCCACGGTAGTGCACAGCTGTTCCAACACCAATAACTTCAGCTCCAGCCATCAACATCCCTATGGCATCTTCACCATATGTTACTCCACCCATTCCTAGTATTGGAATATTCACAGCAGAATAAGTTTGGTAAATAAGTTTGAGTGCAATAGGTTTTACACATGGTCCGGAGAGACCCCCAAATTTATTAAAGAGAACAGGCTTGATCATCTTTGTATCTATCAGCATTCCTGGTCCAACAGTATTTATCATACATAATGCATCAGATCCAGCTGATTCCGCAGCTTTAGCTATAGATACAATATCATAAACATTGGGTGAGAGTTTGGTGATAACAGGAAGTGTTGAAATTTGTTTAACTGCTTTGGTAATTTTATAAACCTCATCATGAGATGCTGACAATGGGATTCCAAATTCATCAAATACATTAGGACAGGAGAGATTTAATTCTAAGAAGTCAGCTTTTGAATTATTTACATGTTTAGTCAGCTTTAAGAAATCTTTAGTACTTGTAGCAAAAACGCTCGCAATAACAGGAATATTGGAGCGCTTCTTAAACTGGTCGATCTCGACAAGGCCATCCACAATGCCGGGATTACATAATCCCATACAATTTAAGAAACCACCCTCGAATTCTGCAATTATCGGTCCTCTATGTCCAGTTCTTGGTTTCATAGTTAGTGATTTACTGGTAACTATTCCTGCGCCATTTTCAATAGAAATATTAAAACCGGAAAATGCCATACCTATAACACCTGCCGGTAAAACAAGCGGCGAGTTTATTGTGTGACCTAAAAACTTAGTTTTCAAACTTTTCTGCATTCCCTTTCCGTTTAGAATTTTCCAGTTCGAGATACTTATGTTTTAAATTTTTTCGTGAAATATTTACCTCTGACTTGCTTTACTAAAAAAAGTTATCGTGATTATTGGTCAATTATTTTATCTTACTTAATAGGTTTATTTTTATACAAAAAAAATAAACCGCCTTTAATAGCGGTTTATATGATTTTATTTAATTATAAATATTTTTTTGATACTTCTTTTAATTTTTCTATCATGTCAATTTTCTCCCACGTAAATTCCGGGAGTTCCCTGCCAAAATGACCATAAGCTGCAGTTTTTTTATAGATTGGTCTTTTAAGCTGTAAATGTTCAATTATCTGCTGAGGTTTTAGTGGGAAGATATCTCTAATGATCTTGATCAATTGAGGATCAGAGAGTTTTCCAGTATTGAAAGTGTCTACCATTACAGAGATAGGATCTGCCACACCAATTGCGTAGGCAAGCTGTACTTCACACTCATTTGCAAGCCCGGAAGCTACTATATTTTTAGCAATGTATCTTGCCATATAAGATGCACTTCTATCAACTTTGGAAGGATCTTTCCCGCTGAATGCACCACCACCATGACTTCCCTTTCCACCATAAGTATCAACAATGATCTTCCTACCTGTAAGACCAGTATCAGCTTGTGGTCCACCGGTTACAAATCTGCCGGTTGGGTTTACATAAAATTTCGTATTGTTATCGATAAGTTCTTCTGGGATAATTGGTTTGATCACATTTTCAATAATATCCTTCTTGATCTGATCTTGTTGAATTTCCGGTGCATGTTGAGTAGATACAACAACTGCATCAACCCTTCTGGGTTTGTTGTCAATATACTCTATTGTAACCTGAGTTTTACCGTCAGGTCGAAGATACGAGAGTGTTTTGTTTTTTCTAACTTCTGCTAATCTTTGTGAAAGTTTGTGAGCAAAAGCAATCGTCATCGGCATTAATTCAGGGGTTTCATCGCAGGCATAACCAAACATCATACCCTGATCACCAGCTCCTTGTTCGTGATCTTTATGCTTATCAACTCCCAGAGCAATATCTGTTGACTGCTTATCTATTGATGTGAGTACAGCACAAGTTTTATAACCAATTCCATAATCCACATTGGTATAACCTATATCTTTAATTGTATTCCGTACAATACTGGGAATATCAACATAACAATCAGTTGTAATCTCACCGGCGATCACAGCCATTCCGGTTGTGAGAAAAGTTTCACAAGCAACTCTACCATCAGGATCTTTTTCTAAAATGGCATCTAAGATAGCATCTGAGATCTGATCAGCCATTTTATCTGGATGACCTTCTGTTACAGATTCAGATGTAAATAAATGTTTCTCGTTTTTCATATTTTATCCCTATTTTATTAATTTATCAACTTCTTCCGAAGTTTTACAAGCAAGAATTTTATCTAATTTTGGTTTAATTTTACTAATATCGCAATTAATAATTTCTTTTTTAATCGCTAATAATCTTCCCGGGCTTACACTAAGCTCATCTACACCAAGAGCCAGCAATAATTTAATATATTTATTTTCAGAAGCCATCTCACCACAAACTGCAACTTTCTTTCCCAGTTGATGCGCATTATCTACAGTTAATTTTATTAATTTTAACACAGCCGGATGAGTCGGTTTATAGTAATCTGATATAGCTTGGTTATTCCTGTCAACAGCTAAAGTATATTGTATAAGGTCATTAGTTCCAATGCTTAAGAAGTCACAAACTTCAGCTATAGAATCTGAAATAACTGCAGCAGATGGAATCTCAATCATAGCGCCAAGTTCAATCTCAGAATTATATGGAATTCCAGCTTTACTGAGCTCTTCACTACATGTTTTAATAATTTTCTTACATTCAATGATCTCATTTACTCCTGATATCATTGGGAACATGATCTTTATATTTCCCTGCATGTTTGCTCGTAAGATAGCGCGAATTTGCTGTTTAAATATCGGGATATTCTTCAGTGATATTCTAATCCCGCGACATCCAAGATTAGGATTATCTTCTGAGGCGATATTCAAAATCCGTGAAAGCTTATCACCTCCCACATCAATCGTTCTTATCACAACTGAATTGGGATTTGATTGTTCTGCTATACTTTTATATATTTCATACTGTTCCTCTTCAGATGGCAGATCTTCGAAATCTATGAATAGAAATTCAGTGCGGAAAAGTCCAATTCCAGCACTATGAAATTTTACGACTTGATCTATCTCCTGTGGGATTTCAATATTACTCATCAACTTAATTATTTTGCCATCAATTGTGACAGGCTCAACATCAATCAATTTCAGTAATTTTGTTCTTACGTTTTGCTCTTTTGAGTATATTGTTTTATATTTTTCTAATATTTTTTTGGTAGGATCTATTATTAAATAACCATTGTTACCATCAACAATAATATCTCCGCCATCTTTAATATTTCCCATCAAACCCATGGTGTTAACCAGCATTGGAAGATTCATAGATCTTGCAATTATACTGCTATGAGAATTTTTACTTCCTCGTTCAGTACATAATCCATGAATGTTTTTCTTAAAAACTTTAGTTACGAAAGATGGTGTTATATTTTCCATGATCAAGATCGAATTTTCTTCGATATCTTCCAAGACATCCTTTTTAACACCGAGAATATGACTCAGCAATCTATAAGATACATCTTCCAGATCGTTCACCCGATGAGAAAGATACATATCATTCATGCTGTTAAAAACTTCAACTGCTTCGGAGAAATATGAACTTACAGCATGTTCTAAACTATTTAGATCCTTAGTAATTAATTTTGATACTTTCTTATCAAATTCAGGATCCTGTAAGATCATTTTGTGGGATTCTAGAATATCTCTGTTTTCCTGTGAATAGGAGAAATCCTGTATAAGTTTATCTAATTCATTACTTACAAATTTTACGTCTTTTTTGAATCTGGAAAGTTCAACTTTTACTTCATCTTTATGGATCTTCCTGCGTTCGATATACAGATCTCTCTTTCTTATGATCTTTGCTTTACCGATCGCAACTCCTGATGAAACCGAATTACCTTGTATTTTTTTCACTTATCTAATCTTCTCCAAATTTAGCAGCAAATAATTCAGTGATCTCTTTTATTAAAAATTTTTCGTCAACACCATCAGCTACTAACTCTAATTCTGAACCAAATTCTGCTGCTAATGTCATTACTCCCATTATACTTTTACCGTTTATTTCCATATCAGATTTTATTATCTTGAATTCTGATCTGAACTTCGTTGCAGTTTTTACGATCAAAGTAGCAGGACGTGCATGCATTCCAAGTTTATTAACGATCTTTATTTTTTTTCTTATCATATAATTACATTTTATCCTTTATCAGCAATATGCTTTTCGCGTATTTTTGCTTTTCTCTTCAGGTCTTCCTGCAATTTATCAGTATACTCTTTTGCTGCATCATAGCCAAATAATTTTGATATATGATTCATTGCCACGACCTCGACTATTACAGCGATATTTTTCCCAGGTGAAATAGGAAGGTAAATTATCGGGATACTATTTCCCAGGATCTCTACATTGTTATTACTTAGCCCAATCCTCTCATAATCCATATTATCTTTCCATGGCATCAGTTCGATCTGGACATCGATCCTTTTTTTAATTCGTACTGCCTGTATCCCAAACATCTTTGCCACATCAATAAGACCGATCCCTCTAACTTCCATAAAATGACCATAATTATTTGTAGCGCTGCCAACTAAAATATCTTCTTTTGAAGTAATTTTAACAACATCATCAGTTATTAGTCTCTGACCACGTTCAACCAATTCCAATGCACATTCACTTTTACCTATACCACTTTTACCGGTAAGAAGAATTCCAACTCCGAAAACATCAATTAGAGTACCATGAATTGTTTTCGATTGTGCAAAGAAACTTTGTAAAAAGATCCTGAGAGAATTAAATAACTTATCTGTAGATAATCGGGAAGAAAATATTGGGATCTTCATTTCATTAGCCAAGAATTCGATCTGCTTGGGAATAGTTAATCCTTTAGTAATAATAATAGCCGGAATATCATAGACAAGGGTTTCTTTGACGTTATTATAAAGGTCTTCCTCTTTTAATGATTGTAAATAACTAATCTCAGTTTCACCGAGAATTTGAATACGATTATAATCAAATCTCTCAAAATACCCGGTTAAAGCAAGTCCTGGTCTATTTAAAAATGAAGTAGTGATCTCACCTTGCATTGTATCGGGATTTGTTATCAACGTAAGTGAAAGATCCTTTTTCTTTAGTTCGTATAACACTTTTACACTAATTTTTTTCATATTCCCTACTTTTTATTGTGAACCCGTTCCCGTCAAGAGGAACGGGTTCATTACAACTTCTTTTATGCTTCAATTAACTTATAATGTTCCTCATCTTTTCTTACTAAAACATTAACTTTATCAGTCTCTAAATTCTTGAATACCAAATACATATCGTTTATATTATCGAATTTTTCCAGTGCTTCTTCAACTGTCAAATTCTCTGCTAAAATTCTTTTAATTTTAACTCTCTTTTTGCCTTCATTTCTTTCAATTAGGTCGGCATAAACAAAATGAAGGTTTTCTTTTAAACTTTTCTTATTATGATCAGACCATTTATCCTTCATTTTCTTGATTTGCTGCTCCATTTTATCTACAGCATTATCAATTGCCAAATACATATCTTTTTCAACAGTTTCACATTTCAAGTTATGCTTTGGCGCATGAACAATAAGTTCAACCTTATTCCCATTTTTTTCAAATGAAAGAATAAAATTTGCTGTGATAATATTTTCAAAATACCTCTCTAATTTTGAACATGATCCATAGATATGATCTCTGATCGCGTTCGTCAAATCAAAATGACGAGCAGTAATTGTAATTTGCATAATTATCTCCTTTTAATACCATAGGATTAAAAACATCCTATGGCTTCTTGTTTAAGATTTTTTTTGCCTTTTCTGCATGATATGAACTGCGAACAAGAGGGGCAGATTCCACTAATTTAAAGCCCATTCTTTCTCCCTCTTTTTTATAAAATTCAAAAGTGTCTGGATGTACATATTCTACAACTGGAAAATGCGTTTTTGAAGGAGCTATATATTGTCCAATTGTAATTATATCCACATCTATCTTACGTAATTCGGCCAGCAGATCAAGCACTTCATCTTTAGTTTCTCCAAGTCCAACCATGAAACCACTTTTTGTAAGTATGGAACTATCAACTTTTTTGGCTGTTTGAAGAACTTTTAACGACCGTTCAAAGTCTGCCATTGGGCGTACTAAATGGTAGAGACGAGGAATGGTCTCGACATTATGATTCAAAACATCCGGACTAGCATTAACAATTTTCTTCACCTGTTCCAGATCACCATTAAGATCCGAAATTAATAATTCAATTGATATATCAGGATCACAAATTGACCTGATCTGTTTTATAACTTCAATAAATTGAGAAGCACCCCCATCAGAGAGATCATCTCTTGTTACGGTAGTGACAACAACATATTTCAATCCAAGTTCTTTTGATAATTCTGCAATAGCTTTTGGTTCATTTTTATCAGGTGGATCAAGTTTTTTTCTGGTTTTATCTATTGCACAAAACGTGCAGTTCCTGGTACAAGTTTCTCCCAGGATCATAAAAGTAGCAGTACCATTTTCAAAGCACTCACCCTGATTCGGACATTTTGCACTTTCACATACAGTATGCAAATTGTATTTTCTTAACTTATTAATTATCTCACGTGCTTTTCTAGCACCTAACTTTTTTGATTTTAACCAATTCGGCTTTCTTATTACTTCCATATTTCCCTAAAATTTATTTTTACACTTTATATTTTGTGGATAGCAAGTTTCTCAAGATCCTCAACTGCTTCCATTACAATTTCCGATAAAGTCGGATGAGCAAAAATTACTTTTTTTACATCATCAACTGTTGCTTCTAAACCAATTAATACTCCTGCTTGTGCTATTAATTCCGTCGCTTGCTGTCCAATAATATGAACACCCAGTATTTTCTTGGATATCTCAGAAGCAATTACTTTTACAAATCCGAAAGTTGCTCCCATTCCCAATGCTTTCCCATTTGCTGAGTAGGGAAATTTCCCGACAATTATCTCTCCAAATCTTTCTTCAGCTTCTTTTTGTGAATAGCCTACTGAAGCTATCTCAGGATTTGTAAAAGTACAGGCAGGTATTTTTTTATAATCAAGCTCAATTACATCTATATCCTTCTCATTTAATTCATTCTGAATAATATCTGCTACGATCAATCCCTGCTTACTTGCAGTGTGAGCCAGCATAAGTTTGCCAGTTACATCTCCAATGGCAAATACATTTTCCAGATTCGTTCTCATAAAATTATCAATATTCACAAATCCTTTTTCAATATTAAGTTCACAATTTTCAAAAGTAATATTCATTACAGGTTCTCTTCCAATGCTTACAAGCACTTTTTCTGCTTCAATTTCTTTTCCACTTGATAATTTCAGAATTATTCCCTTAGAAATTTCCTGATAATCTTCAACAGCTGTTTTGAGATGTAATTTTATTCCACTTCGCTTTAGCGACATTCCCAATCTTTTTGATATTTCAGAATCTTCCTGATTTATCAATGACGGTAAAAATTCAACAATTTCTACATCCACGCCAAGTTGATTATAAATCGAAGCAAATTCACAACCTATTACTCCACCACCAATAACAACCAGTTTTTTGGGAAGTTCTTCCATTTTTAAGATCTCTTTCGAAGATAGAATATTGCTGTTGTTAAATTGAATAAATGGTAACTCTTTGGGTTTTGAACCGGTTGCAAGAATTACATAATCAGCAAAATACTCTTCATTGTTCACAATTATCTTATATCCTGAATTAATTTTCTCAATTTTTGTAACAACTTCTTTAAAAACTTGGATCTTCCTTTTTTGGAACATAAACTCAACACCGGATACCAGTTTTTCTACAACTTTATTCTTTCTTTGCCAGATTTCTTTATAATTAATATTTACATTTTCTACTAAGATTCCAAAATTTTCTGATTCCTTGATCTCTGAATATAGTTCAGCAACCTTAACAAGAGATTTCGTTGGTATACATCCATGATTTAGACATACACCTCCCAATCTTTCTTTTTCAAATACTGCAACTTCAATACCATATTGCTGAAGCCGGATCGCTGAAACATATCCACCCGGACCACCACCAATAATTACAACTTTGAACCTATTCACTCTTTTCTCCTCAATCTACTATTAAGAATGCCCTTTGCTTTTCTATATTTTGCTATTACCCGGCGTGAAACATTAATATTCATCCCTACAAGTTTTTCTGCAATATCCTGATCACTAAGTGGATTCGTAGTATCTTCTTTATCAATCATTTGGGTTATTTTCTGTTCCACATTATGCCTGGAAATGGAATTATAATTATTATCCTTACCGGCTTTACTGGTAAAGAAGTCTTTCAGACACATAACACCAAAAGGTGTATCGGCATATTTTATACGAACAACACGAGAAATCGTAGACTCATTAACCTGAAGTTCCTGAGCGATCTCTGAATATGTGAGTGGTCTCAGAACTCTATTCTCTCCATAAAAGAAATCCGGTTGATGATGCAAAATAGATTTTGTTACGCGTTCAAGCGTCCTTCCTCTTAAATAAATGGATTTTATTAGAAATTTTGCAGAGTTTATCTTACTTCTAACGTAATCTAGAGCTTCTTTATCTGTCTTAACCTGTTGAAGGATTTTATTATATCTTCTACTTAGTCTTATTCTAGGGAATGAATAGTCGTTTATCACAACTTCGTATTCATTTCCTATCCTCTTAATAATCACATCAGGGATAATATAGTTAGAATGATTTGTTAGTAGACGTAATCCAGGTTTTGGATCTAATTTTGCTATTTGTTTCTTCCAATTTAAAATAGTTGTAATAGAAGTACCAAATTGTGATGCTATGATTTTATACCTTTTATGAATAAGATCAACAAAATGATCTGAAACAAGGTTTAAGATATTTTCATTACAATTTTCGGGATTGAGTTGAGCTAATAAGCACTCCTGAATATTCCTGGCAGTGATACCACATGGCTCTAAATGAAGGATCATTAGATGAATCTCTTCAGCTCTGAGAATATCAATATCAAATTCATCTGTAACTTTTTCCATGCTAAAATCTTTTGGTAAAAACCCGTGTGCATCTATGCTATCAAATAATTCGTTTGCAAATTCCAGTTCTTCTTCAGTAAGGTCTAACTTCTCAATTTTGAATACAAATTCATCCTTCTTATTATGTGATTCTTTTGCTACTTGATCGAAGTTTATTCCTTCAGGTGCACTTGATAAGCCAGAACTTCCCTGATAGTACTCTGAATATGAATCTAATATTTCACTTAACTCTTTCGTCTCTTCCAGAGTTTTCTTAAGTTCTTCATTTTCAGCTTCCTTTTTGATCTCATCTTCAATTTTTTCTTTAACTTCTTCATTTTTTAAAACTGGTAATTCATCATCTTCGTGGAGTTCAGCAAGTTCCAGCATTGGATTACTTATCATCTCTTGTTTTAAATGTGTTTCTAATTGCATTAATGGCATAGCAAGCATTTCCAAAGATTGAAGCATTTTAGGCTTCAATAATAAATTTTGCGTTTGTTTTTGAACTAATATTTGCTTAAATTTAGCCATTATTAACTCTTAGTAATTATTCATTAATAAAAGGATTTGTAAATCTATCACCAAGATATACTTCACGCGCTTTATCATCTTTAACAAGTTCTCTTGAAGTTCCACTGAATAAAATTTCTCCTTCAAAAATAATATAAGCTCTTTCAGTGATTTTCAAAGTTTCAAGTACATTATGATCGGTAATTAAAATTCCTATACTCTTCTTTTTTAGTTTCCTGATGATATCCTGAATGTCTGCAACTGCAAGAGGATCAACTCCGGCAAACGGTTCATCCATTAACAAAAAAGAGGGAGAAGTTACAAGTGAACGTGTTATTTCAAGTTTTCTACGTTCTCCTCCAGATAATGTATAAGCTTTCTGCTTTGCTAATTTTGTCAGATTAAGTTCTTCAAGATGTTCTTCTAACCTTATTTTTCTCTCTTTTTTGGATATATTCAATGTTTCCAGGATTGCCATTATATTCTGTTCAACAGTTAATTTATGGAATATAGATGGTTCTTGAGCCAGATAACCAATCCCCAGTTGTGCACGTTTGTACATGGGTAAATTTGTGATTTGTTTTTCATCAAAATAAACATTCCCACTGTTAACTTTTATTAATCCCAGGATCATGTAGAAAGTTGTTGATTTCCCGGCTCCATTGGGTCCAAGAATCCCAACAACTTCACCTTGCTGCAAATTAATACTAACATTATTTACAACTTTTCTCTTACCATAAATTTTTGTTAAATTCTCAGTTTTTATGCTCTTCATATTAAATAAATTTAATTAATTCTATTTTATTGTCAAGCGAATACTACAATTAATTTTCATCTTTGGAATAGAATATGCAATCCAGTGAATCTAACTTGTTTTTGTTTATTTAATTATATAATTATTACCAATTCTTATGCATAAATTTATAAATCCCATGTGCATTTTCTTTTAGTGATATTCTTTTTATCTTATTTTTCTCACCCATCTTTAATATAAGATATTCACCTACTGAATTATTTGCTGAAGAATCTTCTATTTCTTCACCATCATTTTCAAAATAGGATCTAACATTTCCAAATGCTTCGCAAGAAGTAATATCTCCCATAATAAAATCAAATTCCATTTGATCACCAACAGCCCAATTCTTTTTAATGCCATTTTTGGAATCGGAAAATTGTACATAACATGAATCTTGCAGTATTGCTTTTTTTATTTTTTGTTCTTCAAAGAAAATACGAAATTCTAAGGCAGAAGCATCTGAAAAATCGGAAGTAAATTCAGGCTCTCCCAGGTAAACAGCTTTTTCTTCATCTGCAAAATATAAGAGAAAGTCACTCGACATAACAAAGTCTTTTGAAAAAGTTCTCACATTGAATGTAGCAACAACCTTTTTATAATTTTTAAAATACTCAATCTTTTCGGCAGAAATGGAAAGTGTATCCTTATTCGAAACAGATAGCATAGGCTCTTTCATCAAGTAACCATAACCATCATTTAAAAAAT